>Ga0116228_10001286_pt1 | contig 20777 bp, 15 predicted proteins | sample S1TSphfallax_2_FD_89694 | JGI IMG/M metagenome (GOLD analysis project Ga0116228, IMG submission 89694) | Host-associated microbial communities from peat moss isolated from Minnesota, USA - S1T2_Fc - Sphagnum fallax MG | ecosystem: Host-associated > Plants > Peat moss > Unclassified | place...
AATTTGAACTTGAACATTTGCAAAAGAAGTGCCACATGCAAGCAATTAAGTACACAATAAAGTAAACTAATATTAATCTAAAGGTGGTTTTACTAATATTAATGTAAAAGGAAGATGCAATTGAAAAAATTCAAAATGAATTTTGTTTTAAGTAACCTAGTTTATTTCATTTACCTAACATTTGATCTAACTAACTTGTGTTTCATGTAATATTAGTAATTTCACAACACCCCCTCTTACTAATAAGGTGATGATAATGGCTAAACTTTAAGATTGTGGTTAATATTATGTGGTTGATCACATTTGATTGGGTTTAAATAGAATACACCCTTATTTTGAATCACTATGGGGTGAAAGCATGAAATAATGAGCTAATCCCACCAAAGTTCAAGTCATTTTCAAGGACTGCATTTTCCATGTGGTAGTTTTCTATTGGTTTATATTTCATTTTTCACATAGTTTTCAAACATAATATCAAATTTGAGGCCAAATATGACGTATAACACAATAAAAACTCAATTTTTTTTGCATCAAGCCTTAGATTGTAATCAAATATATAACTTTACTCTAAACCATGATTACAAATTCAAAATTATAATAGTGTTTAAACATGTTTGAATATTAAAATCTAAAAGCCTATATGTATTTTTATTTTTTGAATGTTTTGAACATATGAATCCCTTCTTGTGGAATATATTAAAGTTCACAAAAAAAATTGAAATGATTTGGTGAACATTTGATAAGGAAAAATGATTTTTGAAACAAAAAAACCACATGTCCACATGTTTTTCTTAATTGTTTTATACATATAAAAGGACTTTTGAAACATGGTGAATTTTCATGAAAAAATTGTAGTTACAACTTTGAAGGTATAAAATGTGTTTCAAAAATTAAATGATTTTTTGATATATAGTGTTCCCATGGTGATTTTTCAAAAAAACTTTCTGGCTCCTTATTTCATGTTTTCACACTATGATTATTTTGCATGTCATCTCAAACTTTGTCCTTCCAAATGTTTTTGTCAAGATGTTTATAAGTTCTTTTTAAACAAAGATATACCCCATCTCCATTTCATTCACAAAGATTTTCATATGCACATAGTGTAATGAAATTCCACATGTTACATGTGAGTTAAATATTGGATTTATATGTCCAAGTTTTGTGTTGGCTCGATTGTCACAAAGTAATTTTATAATGTTCAAGTGGAACTTGCCAAGTTCTTTAAGAAATATGGTCATCCACAATAATTCCTTTGCCCTCTCTACCATCTATATACATTCAGACTTGGTAGATGACAAAACCATAGATGGCTGACATTTGTTAAACCATGTTATTGTAGCTCTCCCTTTTCAAAATTAATATCTCCCAATTGATTTCCTAGTCTTTAAGCAACCACTCTAATCACATCAATGTATATTGTTAGAATCTTCATATCTCCATGATGGTAAAAGATAGCAAGATCATAGGTCTCCTTGAGGTATTGCAATATTTACTTCATGGCAAGCGTGTGAGATTCTTATGGTTTAACCAAGAATCAAATGACCACTATAATGGGAAATGATAAGTTTAACTAAGTGTTCATTAAACAATTCAATTTACTTATGATTCTCTTGTAGAGCATTTGATTTACCTTTTTTGCATGCATGCATGCTAAACTCTAATTTCAATCCTTCAATCATTTGTATATGCACATGGTTACAATTCTCAAAACCAAACTCTTGCAAGAAGTTGATAGCATAACCCCTTTTTGACATACAAATTTCATTCTACAAACATTTGAATTATATTCCCATGTATTTTTTAACGTGACCAATATTGGTATTTTAGCCATTAAATCTTTTCGATGTGATCCCTAGTTATGAAATGATCATCTACATAAATTATCAAAATAATTTTTTTAAAATTTTTCAATAAGATAATATAAATTGTAGTTATAGTTACTATGTTTTAACATTTAACTTTGTAAGTACTAGTCTATTTTCTTGTACCAACTTGTCCTTGGGGGTTTTTGGAAACCATACAAGGTTTTATTCAACTTACAAACTTTAATATTGATTTTTTCATGTTTAAAGCCTAATAATGGTTCCATGAAGACATTTCATTTTATATCACCATTAAAGAAACTAGTTTTTACATCCAAGTGTGATATTTTCCAATTGTTTTTAGCCACAAGAAAAGTGGTGGCTCTTGTAAATGTCCACTTTGTTACTAGTGTGAAAGGTCCCTCATAATCCACCATTTTTTAATGTTTAAAACTTCTAATGATTAGCCTAGCTTTGAACTTGGGTCTTGCCCTTTTATCCTTGGTTTGATTTTAAATATCCACTTTGTATATTTTGGTTGTTTGAATTCAAAAGGGTAAATCCACCAATGACCATGTCTAATTTTTTTTCTATCAAGCCCATTTTTTCAAACATTTCTTTATTTCGTTTTTTATATTTTATTGCATTATGAGACTAAATATAAATGAACCATCTTGTGTTGACTCTCATATATCTATTACAATCAAAAAAATTCTTTGTACTTATGTGGAAAAGTTTTGATGTGAATAGATTTTTTTGGGAGTTGAACTTTCACCTAGCAAGTTTGTATTCAATTAAAATGTTTGTTTGTAGCATTATTGTCAATTAAATATTCGAAATGTGGGTTGACAATTTTTTTTAATTATTGACATTTGTGGTTTTTTTGGATAGAAAATTGGTGAAATTAGTTGGTGATCATCTCCAAATGGTTGGCTTTTTGGCAAATCCAAAGGTTTCATTGATAAATTTTTTCCTTTAGTCTTGACAATTCTACCATTGAATGAACTTGGGCTCTTCAATTTGCAAGAACCACAAATGTCCATTTGTTCACAATGCTTGCATCAAGATAAACATATCTTGATGTGATGATTTTTTTTTAGTAGACCATAACATCAACAACCATGAGTTTGATCATTAAACCCCACCATTCATGACACATTCATGACTTTCGATTTGAAATTTGTTTTATAATTGTTTAAGAATGTTTACAACTTAAGCACAATATCCAAAAGTTCAAACATGGACCAAGTTTGGTTTACTACTTGAATACATCTTCTTTAAAATGCAACCATTAATGTATGTTTGAGTACGTAGATGATTAAGGAAGTAGCATGTAGTTTTGACTAGCTTGCCCCAAAGCTGTGATGGAACTTAGTTTTGAACACTAGCTTATGTGCAATTCCATGAATGATCAATTATGCCATTTGCCACAACCATTTTGTTCTACAATACAACTTTCAATAGTTTCATGTTGAATTATATTCAATCTACGATATTCTTCAAAGTCTTTAAAATTTTATTCTTTGCCTTCATCATTCTTTAGAGCTTTTAATCAATAGCCACTTTTGTTTCCCACTAATCTTTGAAAGATTTTGAATTTATTGAAAACTTCATCTTTTCTATGGAAAAAACATCCAACATTTTCAAGTGTGATCATCGACAAATGTCATCATGAAGTAAAAATGTCCTTGAAATGTTGGTGTTGGAAGGGGTTGACACAAATATGTGTGGATTAGATCAATTTGTTTTCTAGACATTGCAAAGCAAGTCTTGAAGTTTTGTGGAACATGCTTGGCTTGTGGGTATGTTGTACAACTATGCTTGACTAAGGTAGTTGAGGAACACCAATGGTATGGTGTTTATTAATCATGGCATGCAATTGCTAATAGTTGACATGTCCCATGCATCGATGCCACAACTAGTGCACATTGTCATTTTCTATCACAATTAAATTATTCTAGAGCACTATAATCATGGGCTACATGCATCTAGCTTATACAACTTGTTAATACAATTTCTATTACCATTGGTTAATAGGACTTTGGGATTTATTTGTTGATTATGACACATTGATTTGAATTGAACAAATGATAACCTTTATTTACAAAATAACTAAATAATAGAAGGTATTTTTGAAAAAAATGAACATATAAAGCTTCAAGAATTGTTGTTATTTTTCCATTTGGCAAGGTTAAGTTCACATTACCTTCCACAATAATTGGATGGTGTCCATCATCAACTATTATCACTATTAAAAAAAAAATTGCCTTCTTGACCTTGTTGAACAATTTTTATAATTTGTGAAATTTTTGCTAGTTCCTACATCTAAATATAAGATGGAGGATTTTTCTTTGGTAAAGTTTAGATTGGATTAAATTTTTTTTTATAATATGTGTATCAATTTCATCTAAGATTTCTTTTTCAATGGCACTATCTTTGTTGTTAGCTCAATCTATGGCTTCAAAATTTATAACATGGGCATAAACATGTTTGTTTCAAGCCTTGTAGTTAATCGACTTTTGTTCATACTCTTTGAGCTTATCCTCTAGATGCTTCAAGGGGTATCTCTTTCCCAATGGCTTCCCTCATGACAATGGCTACAAGTTTTTGGTTAAACTTTGGGAAAATTTTGCTCCTTGCAACAAGACTATGTGCTTGGTGTGAAGTGCTTCAAGAGAGTGAAATTTTTTGTTCCATCATTCTCGCATTTCTATAGTTTTCAATTAAATGGGCTTATTTTTAAAATAATTTTGCCTCAAGATTGGCAAAATTTGGTGGAAAATCACTCAATTTGATTTTGAAAGCAATTGCACCATAATGTAATATTTCAATGGGAAAACAAATAATACGACATCAACTGACCATTGGGAATTTTGTAACCCATGCCAACAAGTTGGTTCACATTTTGTTTGACTTCCTTGATGAGATCTCCCATCTTTTTATCATTGGCAAGTTGAAGATTGTAAAGATTTTGCTTCAACATCAATCATTTCCCTATATTTTGGTTTTGTATAAATTTCCAAATGTTTTCCACATTTCACAAGGGTTAGTAAGATCAACAATGTGATGATAAAATAAATCTTTCACATATGTTAATGTGACCAATATCCTTAAATTTCAGAAATTCGTCATCCCCATTCTCAATTGTCATTATGGCACATTTAACTTTGTGCCATTGGTGTTATTCTTGCCAATGGAAAACTTTGACTATCTTTGTGCCATGCAAACTCTTGCTACTAAGATTTCTGCTCTTAATGAATAATTTTCCCTATGTTGAATTGTTTTACTCATGTTTTTCTATTGAATGAACCTTTAAATATTTTTGTAGTTGGAAGAGACTTCACATTTTAAACTTCCAAATCCTATACTTGGATTACCTTTCAAAGTATAAGCCTTTAAAATTTCCATTATACCATTAGTACTGGTCTTGTTAAGTAAATTTGTGTTAGAAAAAGAACACTCGCTATCACTCTTCAATGCTTTGTACCATTGGCAAAAGCCCAGTATTAATGTTCTAATACCATGAAAGAAACAAAAAACATGTTTTAAAAACTCCAAACTGAGCTTGAACAATTGCAAAAGAGTCACCAAAAGTTAGTGATTAAGTACACAACAAAAAAAACTAATATTAGTTTGAAGGTGGCCTTAATAATACTAACATAAAAAAACATTCAACTGGATTTTCTTGGAATGAGTTATGTTCTAACTAACCTTATCTATATTATCTACCTATTTTATGTTTTACCTAACTAGTATTATTACTAGTTTCACAACATTTTTTGAAATATTCTAATCAAAGGTTCAAAAGTTCTTGAAAATAGATTTGGATTTAGGTTGTGAAATTGTCTTTTGTTGAAATTAAAACTCAAACCCAAATTCCCTTTTTGATCCGTTTCAAAAGAGGTCCAAGTTCTTTAGTTGTATAAATCAAAGGTTTTTTAACAATGCCAAAACTAATCCTTCTTGTTTGTGTTGACAATTCCGCTTTAGGGAAACCTTATGAAATAAATTGTGGTCGTGTTGGGGTAGTGAAGTAACATCTAGGTGGTACCCCATTTGCTATTTCTCCTCACCCAAACAACAAACAAATTAAATGAACCCTTGTCATTCCAAAAGAAAAATAAAATGGGCTTCATCATTACCTATTTCAAGGATTTTTTTTTTCTTAACTATGTTCTTCCCCAATTTTCCACAATTTTCTCCTACATTAAGTACACCACTCCATGAACATGGGTACCTATTTAGGCAAGTTAATTAATTTTAGTTGAGTGCAATGTAAATGAAACCAAACTTGATTTTAAAACAAATTAGGTTTTAATTTTTTTTGAAGACTTGAAAATTGAAAGTTTTATAAATCCAAGAGACCATTCTCAAAACCACACTAGAGTTTCTATGGAAAAAAACCCCAACAAAAAAAAAAAATTAATTAAAAAAAAAATACTGAAGATTCTTTTCAAAATCAAGAACCAAACAACACCGATAATGGCCAGTGTTGTAGATCAATGGAACTCTCTCACATAAATTGATAAGGGTCCTAATATCAAAAGAACCAACTTGCCTTGTAGGGACCTAAGGCTATAACTAACTCATACTAATACATGCCCAATATGAAAATTAAAAAAAAATTGACACAAGTATTTGCCTAGTATAAAAATTTTAATTATTTTTTAAAATTAATTTTAGTTTTTTAAATAAAAAAAACCTATACAAGCTTCATAGCAGGGCCATACAATCCTCAATATTAGGTATATATCTGCCTCATACCAATCAATAACCAAGCTGAAGCCCTAATGCCAGTACTAGGCTGGTATGGAAATTCTATAAAAAAAGATTGGATACCAGTGGGAGCTGATATGTTCAAAAGTAGATACCCGCCCAATAATACCGGTAATGACCATGGGAGGAGGACCTGAGGATGTGCAATTAGGGAATGAGTAAATGACCGGAAGGAGGAGACTCAGCCCAGTGGGCGGTTTGGGTAATGGTCATTATGTGACATAATTGGCTTTTAGGAGATATTCTGACATCGTAATCAGCTTTGGCGTTTTTTTAATTTCAGGTACATTTTAGAGTCGTTTTCCGAAGTGGAATCAGCTTTTCATCTGTTAGTTCCACTTTGGATTTTCTCCAGTTTGGGTGTGTTTTTTTCTGGTACCTTGTGAGGTTTTTCCTTGTTTTGCCCTGTTGGGACGGATTGTCATCTACCCAGTTCCACTTGTGTTGTGGATTGCCGGTAGGGAACAACTGTAGTTTATGTGAATCAATGGTGGGGATCAATGTAATTATGTCAATCAATGGTGGAGATCATTGTAATTATGTGAATCGATGGTGGGGACACCAGATATGCTTCGGAACCCCCAGCCCTAGTAGAGCAGATTGCTCAATAGGTAACGTTTCTAGGTGACCTACTGGGCTCAATACATTCCCAGGTGGGACACACCCTTCCACTCCTTAACTTAGTAGTTTCAGAACTTTTGAACTATTATTTGTGATAGGTAGAGCTCTGGATATTCCATATGTGGGCTGCAAATTTCAACGCTTTTTTCTTTTCTTTTTGGCGAATTTTTGCCACTTAGTAACCCAAAAAAAATCCACTGCAACTCATACAAATGACTTTAGTCCAAAAAAAACACCAGGAAAAAATTCTAAAATCGCCATATTTAGATAAATAGGTTCCAAGAGGTCACTCCCCAAAATAACAGGATTCTTAAAATTTTCTACTTTCCTCTCATACCCGCAGCCAAATTTGGCTAATTCCTCTTGTGAATGATGATGGCTAGTGTGGTTACATCACAAAATGAAATAAAATTCATAAAATTCAATTTTTAGAAAAATATTTTAATTTTATTATAAAATTATATATTTAAAATTTTATTATTTTTAAAAATAAAACCTGGTCCCACTGGCAATGCATTTGAAAGAGGATGTGATTCAAAGAACTCTGGGGTGAAGTGTAGAATCTCTCCTGATTGCCACTTTAAGGTATATGCAAATGGTATATGCAATAGATACTATAACTTAATGTGAAGGTGGTAAAAAGGTGGTAAAAAGGTACCTATGTTCTACAGTAAAGAAGAAGAAGCAGCCCCAGAAGAAACAAAAAAGAAAAGGAAAAGAAAAAGAAAAAGAAGAACGAATGAATAAATGGATGGGTAGAGGACTAGATGAATGGGTTATGAATGTATTCTGGATGAATGTGTGGATGGGTGTTTCTGTGTAAAATGGCGCAAACGAACGAATGCAGTTGCGTCTCATCCCTACACTTTTGCCTCGTCCTCCAGGATTCGATGGCGCTCTCCTTGCAAGCTTTTCGGAGGGAAGGAGATGGTGGAGGTGGATGAAGGGGAGTTTTAGCAAGAGATTTAGCAATTCTTTCTCTAGCTTCTGGGTTATTCGGCTTCAATTCTTTTCTTGTTCGTGATGTTGTTGTGGGCATCAGTGAATAGTAAGAGTTTGGGAGCTTAATTAGTTTTGTCTTCTAGGTTTGGTGTGGCGTGCATGGGGCTCAGGATGGGTAGGGGAAGTGATGGAGATGGTGGAGCTTGGGACACTGTTGAAGTGTTGAGAATGGATTCTTTTTGAAGTGGTGGAAGGAAAAAATAAGAGAAGAAATTCTCGGAAAAGGGTTTTTTTGTTGCTTAAGCAATATGTTGAAGTTAGGACGTAGCTGCTTTAGCTCCTCCCTTGAAGCAGCGGCAACAGACCATGGTCTTCTTCTTTCAAGGCCCGCGTTGGGCCGATTGCACAGGAGAAGCTTTTGCTGGCATGTTCCTGCTGTGGGTCGCATTGATACAAATCCGTCGATATCATCAAGATGCATGCAGCAGCCATGGCACATCAGCAGCAGGAGTAGCAGACCCAGGCTAACCTTGAGCTTACCGAAGTGTGGCAATGAGCAGGATTCAAACACTTCGGTGTGCAGTGCATCTTTAGCAGATGCGGGAGAGTTTCACGAAGAGGTAGAAAGTTTCCAGAGGTTGAAAACAGTGAAGAAAGTTTCAGAAAGCAAAGGGATGGATGGTATGGCAGAAGCCTTTCATATTACTCCCCGCCTTGCAGTTGGGATCACAGCAGCGATAGGTTTAGCAGCTCTGGTGGTGCCCATGTACATGCCATCTTCAGCACCAGGGATGGTATTTAAGACCAGAGCCTTGTCATATATAACCTTGCTGTTTGGCTTCTACATGGCCTGGAACATTGGGGCAAATGATGTTGCAAATGCAATGGGTACTTCAGTGGGATCTGGAGCCCTGTCACTACGACAAGCTGTGCTTACAGCAGCAGTGTTGGAATTCTCAGGAGCATTCATGGTCGGCTCCCATGTGAGCCACACTATGCAATCAGGAATTTTGACTGCTGGTATTTTCAATGGCAAGGATTCTTTGCTGTTTTGTGGGATGCTCTCTTCTCTTGGAGCTGCTGGAACTTGGCTCCAGGTGTGCAATTTTCCTTCTGGAATTTTTTTTAGGGTTTTCCCCCAAACTTGCACATGTTTTTCAACATACCACTATCATTTGCCAGATTTTGACTTGTAGAAATTGGGATGGATTAGAGACATTGGTTTTCTGGCTAGATTGCAATCAGGTGGATTTTGCTTTCCAACAAGGTGATGGGTGAAGAACACCTTATGATGCTGTCAAATCATTCAGCAATGCAAAGGTTGTCAATACAAATGTGTGGAGTTGCAGGTAGCGTCATATTTTGGATGGCCTGTATCAACCACGCATTGCATCATAGGAGCAATGGTGGGCTTTGGCCTCATCTATGGTGGAATTGGGGCAGTCTATTGGAAGTCTTTAGCACGTGTTGTTGCATCCTGGGTTGTGTCCCCATTTTTAGGAGCGGTGGTTGCATTTGTGGTCTATAAGTGTATCCGAACGGTATGTATGTATCTCTTTCAAAATATTTTTATTGTCTATTGAATAATTGTCAATTTTCTTCAGTTGATATTGGTCTGTTTATTTGTAGACTCGTTGAAGTTGCTGCTGCATGATGTTGTCATGACATTCTCAGCTCAGATGGGGTGCCACCACTCTGAAAGTTTTGTCTGGCAAATGGAGAAGATGGGAAGGCTGACATGAGGAGGGATGTTTTGGTGGGAAGCAGTTTGTGTATAGTGCACCTAATCCAGGGCAAGCAGCAGCAACAGCAGCACCCATAGCAGTGTTCTTGGGTGCAGCAGCATTGTCTTTCACAGTGTTTCCTTCGAAAGCAAGCGTTGGTATGGCAGCAGCACAAGCACTGGGGTTCGGGTTTCTAGCTGCAATTGTCATCAATATAGTCATCCGTCGCCAGCTTGGTGACTTGTTAGGCTTATTCTATGAACTGCCTGCTGAGGGCCAAGTGGATGAGAAAGCATCCAAGCAGCCAGTGAAATTCATGGGCAAAGTGGAAGGACCAAAAGGCACTCAGCTGCGCATTGTTTATAGTGTGTTTGGCTACTTGCAGGTCCTGTCTGCATGTTTCATGTCATTTGCACATGGTGCAAATGACGTGGCAAATGCAATTGGACCCATTTCTGCAGCCTTAGCCATTTTGCATGGGACAGGTCTCAACACAGGTGCTCAGCCAAGCATGCCAATTGATGTGCTGGCTTGGGGTGGTTTTGGGATTGTGGCTGGCTTACTGGTCTGGGGTTACCGTGTTATAGCCACCATAGGCGAAAAGATTACAGAGTTAACTCCAACACGTGGCTTTGCAGCTGAGTTTGCTGCTGCTACTGTGGTTGTACTGGCTTCACGAATGGGTCTGCCTATCTCTGCCACACATACATTGGTTGGGGCTGTGATGGGTGTTGGCTTTGCTCGGGGGCTTAACAGTGTCCGGGGTGAAGTGGTTCGAGAAATTGTGGCCTCATGGATGGTCACCATTCCAGTTGGTGCTTTCCTATCTGTAGTCTACACTTTCATTCTTATAAGGCTCATTCCTTCATTAGTTTAAGCAACACCTGACATTGGCACATGACAGAGCATACCCCTGCAGTTCTTAGGTGAATCTCTTACATTTGCAGCAAACCAGCTATGAGTTGTATTTCTCAGAAGACAGACAGTCAAAATAGCTTCATGATTCTAACGGATGTGCCTCCATTGAGGCTTACCTGTATACCATGAAGCTGAGCTTCTGGATGTAACACATGGTTCTGGAAATAGTTATATCTGCAATATTATATGAGGGAAGATCAACCTGTCAGTCAGTGCCAAGACGTACTGTGAAATACATTCTGGTTCATACAGAGAAAAATTGAAGTGTTGTGACTGCCAGGGAGCTCTTTGAACAGTTCATCACAAATTCAGTTGTTGGAAGATACATGTTCACCTTGCACATGGTCAATGGAGAGCAGTGCAATTGTGCCTTTCTTGCAAACATGTAGTCGAGGGCAAGAAATCCATGGAACCTTGGCAAGTCTAGTGTAGTACCCTGGAGATCATGAATTGTGTAGACTGGTACTCACATTACTGACACAAGTGACATTGTGAACTGCACCAATCAGCATCAGTAAGCTTCCACAACTTCTGCATGTGGGATCCCTCTCTATTCATTGGTGCCAGGCTTCTGGAGGCTGGACTTGAATTTCTTGCTGATTAGTGACCTTGACTGCAAAACAACCCGAGGAAAGCAAAAGAAGCAGACGCCTGCCAGTCTACATAGACTTGTCTTTTACTTCAATACCCCATTTGTGCAATCTACAGGTGTTCAGGGAAGTCAGCCCGAGGCTAATGTACATCATTAACTTATCCATAATGTATTGATTTCTACACCAAACTGGTAACATGCGGGTCATAGTATTCCAACCAAACTTTGATTAGCTTATGGTGGAGAGAATGCCAACCTCTTCACAATAGGCATGTACCATACATCTACCTTGGATCTCAACACCACTTGGTGCCTTCAATACTGGGGGTCTGTTCCCTTTTAAAACATGAAAACAATTGCTTTTGTTGTGGTAATCAACAAGAAAGCTTGTGATTCTTCATATGAAAGTGCCCAAAGCATTTTTTCCCAAACCAAACACAAATTGAAATGTCTACAAAAGAGCATGCACTTAGCAATGGTGTGGCATGCTTTCAATATCATACGATCCACATTAGAAGCATAGAGGGAAAACAGTTACAATGGACACTATGCAATCCCAAATCAAACATCCACATGGCTTTACAATATTATTTGTAGTTCAAACTTCATGGACAATGACATCCTTTTCTGTGATGGTAATGGAGGAAGAATTATTGCTCGGTGAGGATGGATGGTGGTAAAGTAGAAGGAAATGGCACCCAACATTGGAGTGTTGTCCTTGTCCAGTAATCTAGAAATCACAAATGGAAGGTAATACCTTAATGCATGCCCTGTCAATCCAATGATCTATCCAATGATGTAAATCATAGTTAATATCGCCACTTACATCTCCTCCTTTGATTGTGTCAGGTTTTTATTCTAACATATTCATTTTATGTAAGATTTGGTTCATGGTCAGAACTCAGTTTAGTGTGAACAGGATTCTAGTTTCTTTGTGTGTTTTGCAAGGTTTATCTGCAAGGTGTGACTTTGGAGTCTCATCTTTTGTGCTATGAGATTTTAGAGCACACCAAGAAAGTAGAAGGTCTAGTTGACATCAAGTTTGTGATTTCTTTATCTTTATTTGATTTTGAATTCCTGCAATTTACAAGTGAGTACAATTTATAACTCAAAAGATGAAATTCCTGCACACACGGGAGAAGCAAGAGGTTTGGTTGATTTGTGTCCATGTGATTTTGTTAGGCTTTCTTTTGTTTTTGGAACACGACAGCAGACCCAATTCACCTGCACAGCAGTGGGTTTGACCCAGAACCATTTGTGACGTCCGAAGGTCCCAGACAGGGGCTATACCACTGAGCCATCACCCCAGATGACTTTGTTAGTTTTGATGGTGTTGGGTGCCAATCTAGTAACGCATGACAACTGTCTTCACCACTGATGATGCTATGTGTACAACTAGCTATCTTCCAAGACTTACAGAGGTCAATTCAATTAGCAGCCTTGTTGTTTTCAAGGCTTAAAAAATCCAACAAACATTATGATCAAATGGCCTCCCTACAGCCAAAGTGTTCAATGTGATGACAGAAACCAGCTGCCTTTTTTTGGGTGAATTTTTTAAGTGGGAGAATTAAAGCTATGTAAGAAGAAATGGATGACAGAAGCCCCTGCCAATGAAACCCAAGATACATACCTAACCCATGAAACTGTGTGGAGGGTCGCAGAACAACCTGCATTTAAGGCACAGGCTCCCCACCCAAAAAGTCCATTAAAAAGTTACACAACAGCTCCCTACATTGGAAACATACATAGCATCCTGTAAATGATGCCACAAGGAGCTCATTCCAGATTTCTCCATGCATCAAGAATGCTTGCAAAGAAGCAAGAAAGTCTCTTTGCATTCATCATGTGGTGTGTCTGGAGGGTAAAGCTCAGTCTCAAAATTAGCTGTTTGATCTTGGTCTCCTAGTTGCTATACTACATTCCATTTTCTTCTGCACGCTGCTGGTCTTCTCTCACAACCATGCTGTACCATTACAGCAAATAGTTGTAGGGAACTTCAAGAATTCTTCCACATCTGTGAAGAGCATTTACTAGGGACTAAAAGAATCTACTGCAGATGCAACACCTACTTTGAAGGATAGCTGCTTCTTGGGCCAGCAGTGCAGGCTCTGAAAACTTAAAAACTAATTCAGTCTTAATGTGCAACCCTTTCCTGGCCCTTACTTTCAAATCCTCTCTACCTCCATGACGTTCAGCACATAGAGAGAGCTCAGGCAGGCTAGACCTCCTGCTAAAATGGTCAATTCTCCAGAAGTACAAAGTGAGATAATGCCTTTCCATCTGGATTGCCAAACTGGAATAAGGCTGAGAAGTGCCTCATCAGTTTGAATAAACCCCAAGAAGTAATCTATAACATGTATGGACTAGAGAACTTTAAATTAGCAGGAGGACAAAGCAAGCAACTCATGTGCTACATGCCAGAATATGCACAACTCTGTGAGGTCCCGAAGGAATAATATTGGAAGCTTGCCATGGAAACATCAAATAGTTAACATTCCTAACATAATGACCAGAAGATATGAATGCTAGATTTGAAGGCAGACTGCTATAATTCTGCACTTCCTTATCATTGGAGATGAGCTGCAACGGTGAAAGTACCTAGTACAGAAATATGCCTCTCAAACTTTATTGAATCCCAGACTCCAATCTAGTTAACCTAGAAAACAATACCATGAGCTTTCAACTAGTTCAAAGTCTAGGCATCCAGAAAATCAAAGCAAATCAATCCGCTGTACTTGTGCCGATAGAGCAATTCTTGAATTTCTGAGCTTATGTTTTGGTTCTTCAAGCCTCCGGTACCCCACAGTAACAGGACACAGACGCCGAGTGGAAGCAACAACCCTAGGCCGCCTCAGTTTCCAATGATGCTAAAACCTACCACAAAAAGTACCAAGCAGCAGCTACGATCCAAACCTGAGGGGCCTTCCCGAACTAGGTAGAACGTTTTTCTTCAAATTAGAATAGAACTTACTTCACGTATCCATCGCCGGGAGTATCGTTGAGATCGCAAACTTTCCCCATGATCCAGAGCTTTCCAGGCGTCGGGGGCAAACCCTCGGCAACCTCAGCAACCAACGACGCGGGCTGAACAAATTCATCCGTCACCACGACATGCCGCCGACGATCACGAGGGTAGTACTTGATGTCATACACCCTGTCAGTCTGAGCGTGCGGCACTATCGCGCGCGCCGGAGCCGTGGCCGGTGCGAACTTCCTATAGTCCAATGCCAGGGGCTGCGATTCTAAAAACTCCGGGCTTGCCGTTGGCCCCGTCACTTCCCATGGCTTCGTGATCTTCTTCAATAACGCAACCGCCCTACCGAAAAATTCCTTGGGCACAAGCTTGCTCGCCATCGTCCTCCTCGTTGCCTTCCGCTCTTCGCAGTGCTCTGATTTCTCTCTTTCTCTCCAGCTACCGTCTCCTACTCCCGAGCAAATAGCTCACCAGTCATCACACTAGGGCTTGCGTTCAGCGGTTGCGGGTTCGAATCCTACCACCTTCAGGACCTTTCTGTGACGCCTGGAATCACCCATGGTTAATGTACTACTACCTATAGAGGGCCCAGTAAATGATAGCCCTGTAAAAGTAATTGTTTGGGCCCCCAGAACCATCCCTCGATGTATCCACTAAATGGCTATTGAGATTTCCATGTGGAAGTAATTTTGGCTAAAAAGACACATATTAAACTAGTTTTATTTTGCTACACATGCTCAAGGATCGTTAGTCATGTGGCTATACAACTTGACTTGTGTTGAACAAAATTTGGCTATATAATTTGCATTTCATCAATTTCAACTGGCTGTTACTCCAAGGGTTCATCACAAATTTGGCTATTAAACAACTAGTCAAAGAGCTCATACGCAATACAATTTCAAAAGCAATTAAAAAATAAAATGTTCTAGCCAATATGCTTTAGCCTCTCTCAAACCTAGAGTTTCACTAAATGTTTTTTCGCTTTAAAAGTTTTCCCCTCAACTTCAATTTTGCATTCTTTTGTTGCCCATCATGCATCAAACACCTTATCATATGGAAAATTCTTTAAGTTGTAATAAGTTTGAGAGTACATGCACACAAATGTGGGTAGATGTTCAACAAGCTTACTTTTTGTGAAGAAAAATGTTGAAAAAATATGTTTGTCCTCAACTGAACCCAAGACTTGTACCATGGCCATCTCACCAACTTTTAAGTATTCAAACATGGTTTTCTTCAAAACAATTGAACTAGATAGTTTTTGCCACAATTTTGTAACTCTATTCACCTCATATGGGGACTTCATTGCAGTTGTAGCGCATGACTACATGGTGCATTTGAATTTGATTACTTGAAGGTCAAGTGTTAATAATGATAAAATTGGGGAAGAAGTTGTTTCCAAGTTGATTTCATATCTGTAATGGCGCCTTTAAAAGGCAAGATGTTGAACAAAGTTTTCTTCTGCATTCAGGTGGAACTAATATTAAAGATGAATCATCCCAATGGCCGCCATAATATGGTTAGCATGAAAGCTTGTGGTAAGCCCCTTAGTCAAGGAGTTGGCAACATACAAAACTAACAATGAACATTATTTTTATTATCAACACCTATTTTCAACAAGATTTTTTTTACATATTTTTGTATGTAGAATTATTTTTTCAAAATTGAATCAAATACCTAATCAAAATATTTCAAAAATTCAAGGAAATTGTGACAAACAAATTATAACAAGTTGGGAAATTTTGATTTTTTAACCTAAACATGTTGTTTTGATTTATTCGATTATGTTGTTGAAGACATTTCAAGTGACTCGATTAAAATTTCAAAAAATGGATCAACATAGATTGTTGGGAATGCGTGATTGACAAAATGAAATGCTAAATATTCCACACTTAAGCATTGAGGTCCAAAGACTTGACGACCCAACACAAGCCAATAGTATCATGCTTTGCAACAACCAAATCTTTGAAGTCTTTGAAAGCATTAAAAACATAAAATGTATTTGGGTCACAATATAATCAATATAATTGGGATTGGCAAACTTTTATGGTTGCCACATAATTGGAAAGAAAGACCTTTTGAGAGAATTTAATGGGTGCATGAACAATTTCAAACAACAATAACAAACAAATAAAAATCAAAAGCAAAGAAATATCACACAAAAGTTTGAAATTGGTCTAGGCAATCACAACCTCCATATTGTCTTCAACCATCTTCAACATTAATGTCTTGTATTCTAACATGACATGTTTAGTTAAGCTCAACATGCTTATCCAACACATTTTGACATTACAATGGAATTTGTGCAAGTTTAGTGAACTCAAGATTTTCTTTGGAGACTGAACAAAATATGTGTAGAAAGATTATAATAATGTTTCAAATTGGGACACCACTTGCAAATGGTTTCATATTTGGACCACCAAATTTTAATGATAAGCAGAACAATGAATGTATTCCATGTGGGGGTTGCATTGTTTTTGTAGTTGTTTAGTGACACCATTCCTTGTTCCCTATCAAATTAACAATCAAGGTATTAGTTCTTTGAATGTAGTATTCCAAATTGTTCATCTCCTACCCATATCACTTTTTTCATACTAAGAAAACCTTCCTACACCTTTTTGTTTCAATTAACATCGATCCATTTAAAATCCCTTAAATTTTGTAGTTTGAACTTTGCAAAAAAATTACAACATTCCATTGAATTTCTTAGGCCTCATGAATGCCTAATTTCAATGGAATTATATAAAAGTTCCTACCAAAAGTCTTATGACTTAATTTTTAAGAAAAATCTCATAAGAAATTTCAACAGACCAAAACAAAAGCAGTTCAAATTTCACACCTAGAATACATTGACATCATATGTGCCAAAAGATAATAACTTGATAACCATGTCTTCTTTTGATACCCCACCATTTTTCTTAATGTCTCAATAATAAATTGGTCAAATTGTTAATTCCCTTGTGTTTTGTAACATGTTCCAAAGGAATCAAAATGGGAACCTGATCCTAACCAACTATCGTGTAAGCATGCACGCTTATCCAACTCACATTATCAATGGTGGTGATTTCATCGCAAGTTAGGGCAAAATAATTTGATGCAACTATCACTTCCTTCACTTTTATCACTACCTTAACATGCATAAATTAAACCATTATCCAACTAGATATGTTTGACCAACAAGTTTTTAGCATCAATAAACATAGGTATTTGAGCCTCATATTCCAACCTTGGTTTCTTTTATTAGAGAAAATGAAAAATGGTAGTAAATTGTTGCCTCTTGCAACCTTGTTTGCCTTTCAATTTTCCTTGGATTTGTTCAAGCATTGTGATTTGATTCTTGCAAGCAAAGATGGGTTCATTTTGAAGATGTTGACATCACTTATTGATATACCACTTTCCAACTTTAACTTCAAGTTGTGGCATGTTCTTCAAAGTTTTTGTCTTTCCAACATGTTTTTCCAAATTATCAAGTTTTGGTGCTAACAAAAAATCCCTTCCTCGAACTATAAAACAAACAAAACATTTTACAAGAACTACAATTCACCATTGTTACCCCTCAACATTTCAGCCCATGGGAATTGAATTGCTTACTTGTCATAACATTTGTAGCTAAGTTCATAGTTTTTTCTTATTATATTTTTCATTTGTTCATTTTCATCTTGCATGTTTGAAAAAATCTTTAAAGTTATTGGAATGGAAGGGACATAAGTGGGTTACCCACTTAGACACACCAAAGTCACTATAACATTAGCTCGAAGTTTGTAAAAGACATCATTGTCCTTGTTCCTTGAAATAGAAACTTATGATAGTTGCACTTTAACTTGACTAGCCTTTTGTGGGTGTGAAAGGATCATCAAAGAAGTCTTATCATTAGCATTCCAAGAATATTGAAAATATTGAAATAACATTGAATCATTTTTTGGCTTTGATATCTTTTGTAGACAATTGATTACAACATGTCTTGAAATTTCCAAAAATATATGTATTTCACAAAATTCACCATGCAACATCCACAAAATCAAAATTGGGCCACATTTGAAGAGTATTACTTCATCCAAGCAATATATGCCATATGATTAGCATGAAATGCACAAAAAATGTTGCAAATTACATATATTTATTATTGTATTCATAATACAAATGATGTTCATATTAAATATTCTAAAAACTATATCCAAAGACAAATTATCATGAAATTGCAACATCTCAAATACAATTTCATTGTATTTTTAATAGTCTACATTTGGGATTTGAAACAACAAGTTCAAAAAATTCAAGGTTGTTTTCCTTAGACATTTGTAAAACATTTTTAATCAAAAGCCACTTTATAAACATTTTAAAATTAAACAAAAGAAGTAGAGAAAAAATATTTATTGAAGATCTTATCATTGTACTTGGGTACTTGAATGTTTTTTTGTTGACTATACACATATGAAAACCTTCCACTATAATAAAAATAACGAAAAATGAATAAACAAACTTTTGCTCACAATTCCAAATTGCATTTCCTAGTGTTAACAGTTGGATTACATCCCATAGTAAGGTTGGTTAACATCATCATCAATAGATGCATTGAACCATTAAGAACATTTACCCAATTTACATTGATTTTGGGTCCAATAATCATTCACGACTACAACATTTCTTAAAACTTTTTAGAAATGAAGTTTTCGCTAAAAAGATATTTTGTTCTTTGCAACCAAGAATAAATGATTAAATGTTCTAAACAACTACATAATTTATTATAATCATAAAATATTACTTCATATCTTCTGTGGAAAAAATTGTGGTCATATATTAGTGATGCATTTGACTAGTATATGATGACATGGACAAGAAAGATGACATCATTTGCATTATAAGTTTTGATCCATATGGCATCGATCATTGATGACAAAGTGATGTGAATGTTTAAGATATCATTTTAAAACGTAATTAGATTAAAATCATTTCAAATATGATTAAAAGATGACTATGCAAATGACATGGACAAAATGATGTGCCATTACATAGACAATGTGGTCATAGATTTATTTTTAAATGATTCAAAAATGATTATCAATAATTTAATATGAATATAAAGGAACATAAGGAACTACAACATGTATGGAACTAATTTTGATTAATTTTATACATATAAGTAATATAAGAAACTTTATTACATTTTTAAAAATATACTTAATATATTATCCATTTAAATATTCAATGTGAATAAATTAGATATTGTACATTAAAATAATTTGAATGGTAAAAGTATGATATATTATACATTATTTTTTGTGTTGTAATTTAGAATTAGAATAGAAAAGTATGATGTGAATATATATATTTATAATTTCATAGAATTATGATATATTGGAAGAAAAATTGTATAATATATAATGTCTAAATCAATGAAGGTTTAAGATATGAAAGAGATATTTTTATTGATTTTTGTATTAGCCACAAAGGTTTTTCATTTACAAATCATGTGTTTGAATTTATTTTTTCAAACAATTGTCATTGAAATGTTATTCAATAACAAAATTAAAATATTCTTTTGAAATGAGTTTATATGTGTGTGTGTGCATGTGTGTACATTATTAAAATAAATTTATGAATAAATTTGAAGTTTTGTGTAATGTTTAAATGAAGTATGGTCTAAATAAAATAAACATTAGATTACTAACACAACAAATGAGGTGGCTTGGTAGTAGAAAAGTTGAATACCATCCTTGGGGTCCAAGGATCAAACTTCACAAATGACATTTTGTTATGGTCAACATTGGAATATGGACCAAATATTTTGTACATATCTAGATTACTTAAATTAGGTGGTTACTTAAGTGAACCTAAGTAGGTAGATTAGGTGGTCTAATCAGCCATGTAAATTAGGTTTTTAACTTAAATTAGGTGGTGACACATGTCAAAAATTGATAGGATTAAAAAAATTAAATTAAAAAAATTAAAATAGGTACATATTTTATTTATTATATTATTTATAGTAAATTTATAATATAAACTAATATAAATTCTAAATAATGTTCCCCAAATTCTTGGGTCTAATTTGCAATAATAAAAATAAATAAACAATGATTAAACTATCACTAATGACTTCCCATGTGTCTTTTATGATTGAAGCATGAAATGTGCGACATCATTGTGCCACATCATCCCCTAAATAATTATTTTCCTAAACAACTCGTCCGTAATGACTTTAGGGTTTTTAATCATTTTTTTCCTTTATGATACTAATCATAAATTCAATCATATATTTGAAGATTTGTTCTAGTGTTTGACTTATAATCTTTTAACCTTTTAAACCCATCAGACTGGTTTTGTCCATTTTTTAGTGTTAAAATGGATTGTTGGGACATTTAAAAGTTAAACTAATGAGTTTCACATAGTTCACAAAATAAGATTTGCAAAAATAATATGACAAATTAATTACT
>Ga0116228_10001290_pt1 | contig 20761 bp, 30 predicted proteins | sample S1TSphfallax_2_FD_89694 | JGI IMG/M metagenome (GOLD analysis project Ga0116228, IMG submission 89694) | Host-associated microbial communities from peat moss isolated from Minnesota, USA - S1T2_Fc - Sphagnum fallax MG | ecosystem: Host-associated > Plants > Peat moss > Unclassified | place...
AACAAGAACATATTTATGCACTTGTGGTAAATTTACATAAGTGCATAAAATTATTAACTTCTCTTATGCTAGTTACACAAAGTGTTAATCTTCTAAGTGAACAGAATAGTAAAATTCGCTATATATTAACTAATAGCTATTTAGGACGTTTGCTGGTCGCATCTACGGATAAAGGAATATGTGCTATTTGTTTTGGTGATGATGATGCAGTTTTAGAGGTTCATCTGGCGCAAAAATTCCCTCATAGGGAAATTAAGGTGGATCAAATAGGTTTGATTCCTTCAGTCAGTCAAATTTTAGCATATCTCAATGGTAAGACGACAAATCTTAATCTAGCCTTGGATATACAAGGGACAAATTTTCAATGGCGTGTCTGGGAAGCATTACTTGCTATTCCATATGGTTGTACACGTTCTTATCAAGAGATTGGAGTGATTATTGGTAACTCTAAGGCTGTACGTGCAGTTGCTAGGGCTTGCGCAACAAATCCAGTAGCTCTAGTAATTCCTTGTCATCGAGTCATCCGGAGTAACGGAGATTTAGGCGGTTATCGTTGGGGTTTAGAGCGGAAGCAGCGCTTACTCCAGCTAGAGCAACATCCATAATTCCAGTATCTTATCAGTATCTTAGTGGTATAGTCAGCGCGGTATTCTAGAGTTAATAAAATTAATTAGGTTACTTAGGTTACTTCAAGAAAATCACTTTGAGGCAATATCTATGACAATTACTCTGATGAGTTTTAATCTCCGCTGTGATAAGCCAGATCCCGGTGAGCGACAATGGCGAAAACGCGTAGGAGCGATCGCCAAGCTGATTCAACACTATCATCCCGATCTATTGGGTACTCAAGAAGGAAAACCTAACCAAATTGCAGATTTAAAGGCTCTCTTACCAGAATATAAATTTATTGGTGGCGATCGCACTGGGACTGGACTGGGGGAACATTGTAATATCCTGTTTAATCCCGAAATTTGCCAACTTCAAAAAACCGAGGATTTCTATTTGAGCGATACCCCAGAAATTCCTGGTAGTATTACACCAGCTTGGGGAAATCGTCTACCGCGCATGGTTACTTGGGGAACTTTTTTGCTGGGTGAGTCACAAATTCCCTTAACTATGCTGAATACTCATTTGGATCACGAAAGTGCGATCGCCAGGAAGAATGGCGCAGATTTAATCAATCAAATAATAGCACAAGATCTAGCATTCAGTAGAGAAAATTATTTATTCATTACAGCAGATTTTAATGCAAATCCTCATACTCCAGAAAGAGAAATTTTTGCTAATAACGACAGATTCCAAGATGTTTTATCAGGATATAGTTTAGCAGAGCAGTATACTTACCATGAGTTTACAGGAAAAGCTTGGTTAGCGATCGATACAATATATTGTGATTCCCGGTGTCAATTAGAGAAAGTCAAAATCGATCGCCAACAATGGGAAAACGTTTGGCCTTCCGACCACTTTCCTGTAATAGCTACTATATCAATAGTTTAGGGAGATCAAGAGGTGCTACTTTCCCAGAAGGACAACGTGCTGGACAGGAACTAATTCGCAATTGGCTGATTTCTTCCATTGATGTAATTTGGTAGAAGAAGTCAATAAAATCTGGGTGCTGCGTAAATCAGTGGAGGTTGTCGAAAACATCCAAGCTTTTTTTGGGAAGAGTATCAAGTAATATAGTAAAGGATTTCGACAAATGAGTTTTGATAATGTTTGTAAACTAATAGCTGAAAAACATCCCTTGGAATTTGCGACTTGGTTACTTAGCGAAGAACCGAGTCAAGTTAAAGTATTAAAAAATGAATATGTCAGCGAGACAACAACTCATCGCTATCGCGTTATCAGGATGTGGGAGCAAGATCCAGATTTATTCTTGAATAATCCCGCATTATTACCATTAGCACCGCTAACACGCACAGATTCCCCAGATAATTTACTGGCGCAGGTGAGTGAGAGTATTGCTAAAATTGCAGATGGAGAGATTAGACAGAATATTGCTGGTTACGCAGAATCCCCACAGAGATAAATATAAATCCTACCAGTACATTTGCATTAATGGAGTTTATTTTTCACCCAAAGATATCCAACTTTGTGAAATCCCTATGGGATAATACAAGCGTACTAATTGAAATCAGAAAAATCGTAAAACTCAATAGGCTCAAAATCAACCTGTTGAATGATAAATTTAGAAGCTACTTCATTATTAAGTAAATGGAATTCTTGAAAAAGTTCGCTTTGAAGCTTTAAAACAGAATAACAAGAAAACACTAAAGCGCAACAAAACATTATAAAAAATATAACAAGAAGCATTAATTAAACTCCTTATTTCTTGAACAAATGAAATAACCATGCTCAATATCTTTGATTAAAGCTTCATTATCTCGCATCAAAGATTCATTTTGTTTCATCAAATCGTAAGTTAAGGACATAAGAGCTAAATTACGCTGTTCAAGATGAGTAATGTACTTAGCATTACGAAATAAAGCAGTTATGAAACAAGTAATATCTTTAATCATATCACTTTGTACTACCAAGACGAAAAACAAGATATAAAAGATAGAAGACATAAGCAATACACGCAAAATAAAAGAACAATGGAGTAAAAAAGAAAACAGGCATTATTAACCTCAATAGAATACAAATGTACTAGAGAAAAGTCAAGGCAAGGCTCACTATATCCAAAACAATCATCAGATAAAAGCCTACATTCATAACCCCTGTCTTCCTCATAAAAATGATTGTAATAAATACAATCCTCTGGGTAAAGTAAAAATTTATTACAACACATATTACTTATATTTCGACATATCCAAAAAACCACAGTCAGGATAATGGTTTTGAGTGCAGAAACCTTGGGCAGATTGAAGCAATCCAAACAACCATCCAAACATAAAAGCAGTCATTATCAAAGAAAAAACACCAGCCGGAAAACCAACATAAAGCCGGAGCCAATTCTTGCGGAAAGAAACCCGACCAGCTTTATATCGCTCCTTTAGATGAGATCTCAAACTTTGTAATTTTGCAAACATAAATCCTCCTAATTACTTAAAAGCGAAAGGAATTTCTAAATTTTTGATTTGTTTAGCGATCGCAGGACGAGACACACGAACACCAGTTTCCCACCAAGCAACAATAACTGCTGAAAAACCCAGTTTCACAGCTAACTGCTTTTAAGTAAGCCGGAGCGATCGCCTAATTGTCCACACATGTTCAGGGGAAAGAACAAGATAATCCGACATACTACCTCTTGTTAACCGAGCGATAGCCAGAAAAATCAATGCGATCGCCAATATGGAAAGCTAACTCACCAGCGCGGTGAGCAGGAAGCTCGATCACTTTATCTGAAAAATGAGTATAAGTTGGACAAAATGAAGATATACAAGGTTGAAGATTTTGCTCAATAGCTACAATCTGAGAATTACTGAAAAAAACTATATCCAAAGGAATCTTCATACCACGCATCCACATTGAATGATTACCAGAATGTGGAAAATCAAACAACATCCCTCTATCAGGAGCAAGACGAGAAACACCCATTAATCCCCTGCGCTGCTGCTCGGGAGTAGATGCAATGTCAAGAGTCAAGGGAAGAGAAAAACGTGTCACAAGACGAGCTTTAGCAGGTGCAAAAGTAACACCACTAAAAGCAACACAACCTAATACAAAACCAGAAGCAAGAGCAGCAGAAAGGTGAGTAAAAGTGAAGTTAAAAGAAAGTAAAGGATTAATGAAACGGTAAAAAGGAAAAGAAATTTGCTTAAGCATAAATAAAAAATTGAGGTAAGGTAAAAGCGCGGTGGGGTGCGCTCTCAAGTTCGCGCCTCCCCACCGCGCCTAAAATTTGAGATTGTAGCAGCCGAGAAAGCCGTGTACACCAGAAGCACAAGAAGCCGAAGTAGGAGAAGCAGAGGGAATAGGAAAAGGAGAAATAGAAGAAGAAGGAGGTTTAAGAGAAGATTTTAAAGTAGAAGGATTTGAAGTAGAAGGATTTGAAGCAAAAAATAAACATTCAATAGCTGATGTACGAGGATTGACCCAATAATTGAGACAATCAACAGGGGGAAATGGAATCATTATAATACCCTAAAAAACAACAAGCAGAAAATAATTAGAGGAAGTAAAAAGGAACCTGTAAAGGGAACAGAGACAGGTAATACATCCAACTGAAATATATTATATATAGAACTAGAAGAATTATTCAAGTAATAAGCTTGTAAAATTCCTAATCCAGTTGGTCGATTACCAGAATCCCACAAAACACCATTGCTAAAATCAGAATAAGCTGTAAGCTGTAAGCTGTAATTAATTTGAGGTTGAAATTGTATAGGAGTTTGAGGAATTAAAGTATAGTCAGATTGTCCATAAGCAAATTGAGATGTGAAATTAAACTCAGTCAGTTGAGAAGTACCTGAATAAAGAGAAGCCAAAATCTGCGTATTAGATGGATCAATAATATACAAACTAAGCTGTAAGTCTTGAAGAGAATAACTACTAGGAGAAGAGAAATTTACAGACTTTGTGTATACGCCAGTGCCAAATATAGATGAAATATTTGTGTAATTAAGAATAGGGGAATTTATATTAGATAAAAAATTCATGGCTTAATATTAATAGAAAAATACCAGAATAGAAGCCAGGTAATCTCAGCACAGTCATACCAGAAATAGACAGATAAAAAATAAATGCCCACAAACTTAATTTTATCAAATGGTAGACTTAAAATCAAGTTAATTAATAAAAGTAAATATGAAATACCGCCAAATAGTCCTAATTGAAGAAATAAGTCTAAGAAAAAATTATGAGCTTTATAAGAAAAACTGATAGTAGGGTGGAGATAATGAGAAACATAACGAAATGAATCAAAACCCCAGCCAAACCAAGGATGAATCAAAATACCAACTTCAGCCAGTGAATATCTCCAAAGCCGTCCAGAAGCAAATTCCTCAAAATGAGTATCTACAGGAAGATGTCTAATTATAAGCAGAAGTGGAAGAGGCAATAAAATCCAGTATTTAGTAGGTAGTGAGAAAATTCTAGCAATAATAGAAACTCGATTTCGTAAAAATAGAATTACAACAGTACCAAAAAGATTAAATATATTGAGTTCAGAAAAAACGAGTACCAAAGTTGTAAATATAGCATTATGTGCTCGATTAGTAAAAAATCCTAAAGGATACTCAATACTGCACATCATATTTATAAAAGTTGCAGTTTGTATACCAAGTAGCTGATTATCTAATATATTTGGTAAATGTATCAATGATTGGTTTGTAAAGTAAAATAAAAATATTAATAGCCAAAAAATAAAACCGTCTTGAAGCTCATAATGTCCCCAAAATGAAAACCAGAAATCTGGAGCAAGCAATGTTGAAATATAGACAAAAATCAAGTAAATAGAAAATAATCTAAAAGTAATTGAGTTGATTTTAAAATTTATGCGATAAGATTTAATAAGGTAAAAATTAAATAATACTATTAAGAATAAAATAAATAATCTACTAGGAAATAATACTAATAGAAAAAATAAAATAAACATATTTAAGTACCCTTACCAGGGATTAATTTATAAAACTTAATCAAGGCAATTATTGCTAGTAATTGCCAGCCAGTAGAATAAATCTCCAGTGCAGCTTGAGCACCAAGAGTATTTTGGGCAGCATATTGAGCAATCAAGCTAGGAATACGAAGATTAGAAGGAGTAGAAGGAAGGAGAGAAATTAAAAGATTAACAGCACCCGAGAATAAACCACTGCTATTTTGCTCAGGAGAGTGTAAAAGATAGCAATTTTCATCAGAGGGAGTTTCCCATTTTGGCGTTGGCGTTGGTGTTGGTGTTGGTGTTGGTGTTGGAGCATAACAATAATCATTACCGCTAGAATCAGTGGTAAATAAACAGGGAGGATTACCTGTAATCGGCAAGCAGTTAAACCCACCATACAAATCCTCGTAATACCCCCAAGGACAAAGAGAATAAGCACAGCCAGTACCATTACCTCCAAGCTGAGTACCAGGAGGAAGAGAACTACCAACAGGCTCCTCTACAGCAAATCCTCCACCAACAGTAGAAACAAAACAAACAAGAAGATACTGAGGAGAACCAGCAGAAGCAGGATATATAGGTAGAAAAATTAGTAAAAATACTAGCAACAATCTAATAAACGTCATGTAAGTTTACCAGGTATTAACTTGTAAAACTTAATAAGCGCTATAACAGCATAATATTGCCAAGCGGCAGTATAAAGTTCGTATGCAAAATTACCCGCCAAGGAACCCTGACCGCCAAGATTACTAAGAATTGTAGGAAGTCGGAGATTGGTAGGGGTTGATGGTAAAATACTAATAAGCATATTTACTGCATCACCAAATACACCACCACCGTTAGCAGATTGATCTGGTGGATGGAGTAAATAACAGGGGTCTTCAGAGGGATTCTCCCAAACTCCAGATGAGGTAGGTGTAGGTGTAGGTGTAGGAACAGTACCACCACTCTGTCCATAGGCAGGAAGAATCAAGATATTGAGAATCAGCAGAAAGATAAATATAAATTTCTTAAATTTCTTCATAGCTGAAACAACCCACGAACAGCAGTACGAGCAAGAAGAAGGTATTTAACCGTCTCCGTCACTTGCATCACAGCGCACATAGTCCAAGACTGGTCCCAAAATGTAACAACTGGACAAGTAGAAATTGGAGCACTTGGAGATTGAACAGGATAAACAAGGTCAAATGGAAAAACCTGCTGCCAAGCAGGTTGAACAGTTAACGTACAGGTACTCTGGGCTTGGGCTTCCGCAACTTGGGAAGAACAAATACCCCAAATAATAATAAGAAAATAAAGAAAATAAGATGTTTGGCAACGATAGCGCCAAGCATAATTAGACAAATTAGACCAAGAAAAACTAGACATTTTTCAAAAGCATTAAGGCGATTAAATGAAATAAATTTAAACTTTTCGGGAATTTTTAAGCCAAATTTAGACAATATCAAATCTCTCAAAAGAATAACAAAATCGATGTAAACGGCAGGAATTTTAGTAAAAAAGTAATGCGAGAGAGAACTACAAGGAGAAAAATCATAGCCAATATACTGAGGGATATACATCCAAGAAAATCTACAATCAGATTTCAAATCCGAGGAATAATTGAGTAAGTGATAGGGAGAAGCTTTCACATACTGATTAATTGAATCAGTAAAAGGTTTGGCAAAATGGAGAAGGCTAAAGCTGGAATAGACACGAAACAGAAAATAATCAGCCTTAGTAAGAAATCCACTAAAGGACTTATTACGCATTAAACGAGATTTTAACGGATTGCGACGAAGGCGAGCATTACTAACCCAAATATCATAATTTTCGGGAGTGAACCGACTGACACTTTTAAAAAATAGCTCAGGTCCCTTAAGCTTCTCCGAATACGTAGAAAGTCCAGCGCAGGAGAAAGTTTCTTCAGCTAGTTGACGAATTGCGGAGTCAATTTGGCTATGACTTTGGGTGGTGACAAGTAAAAAAATATGGCGATGTCTAATTTGGTTTAAAGTTTTCAGAAAAGGACTATGTTTGGTACTTACAGCAGCGCTACCCCTAGAAGGAAACCAAGCAGCCACCTCGTCAAAAATTACTACTGAATCATTAATAGTGAGGAGGTAGTCAATAGCTTCACCAGTAAGCAATTCATCTTTTTTGGCGAAAGTCCGATCAAGGTCACAATAATACACTACTGGATCATTAGATTGAAATCGCTCCAAAAGCCAGCTATACCGCATTCTCCGACAATACTCCAGTAGATTATCTGGGTGAAGAAGAAAATTTGCTACAATCTTCTTCTTGTACTTATTGGCCAAGAAAATACCGTAGAAAACGGAAAAATGGCTCTTATTAGAGCCAATCTTACCAAAAATCAAAGAAACCGACATTAATTATCAAACCTTTGACATAATTTTCAGATGACTGAGTAGAAAAATTACCAATACTTTCTTTTAGTACTGGATTACCCTTAAACATCAAAATCAAAAGAGCTAGGGAAAAAAAATCAGACATAGGCTATACCTTAGATGTGATTTTCCTTAAAAAATTAAGCGCCATTGAACTTCCAAAAGGAACCAATACCGCAACTACAGCAGCAATAGCTATAGGCTCTAAATCAAAAATAACTGACGCTACATCCTCGTAAGAATCAAGAAGATCGGAGGAGGGAGATGATGAATTACCCAAAAAGGCAGTACCATTTTGAAAATTGTAAAGCAAGGATAAAAATTGACTAATAGTATCCTGCAACGATGGAGTCTGAGCGAGAAAAATACCACTAGTACTAGCAGTAGCACGCCCAGGACTACAAAGGAGAAGTAATCCGAAAACTAGTGGTAAAAATTTCCTCATAACAATTATGCCTTAGACATAACTTTTCGGACAAAGCTCAAAGCCATCGCAGAACCAAAAGGAACCAACGCCGCCGAGATTGCAGCAATACTGATTGGCTCTAAAGCAGCAATTGTAGCAGTAGTATTAGCCACAGCAGTCACAACATCAGCAGGAGCGGATGCTGTTTGTGCTTTAGAGGATTGAGAAAAGAGAACAGTAGTAACAACAAGAGCAGAGCCAACAAAAGCAATTTTTAATTTTTTATTCATGACTTCAATCACTTAATTACTTATCAGGACGAGCAATAATTATTACAACAGTGTAAAAGAGACTAACACCCAAGCAGCCGAAGCCAGCAGTAACACCCCAGTTAGTAGCCCAAGTCACTACAGGAGTTATATAATTCTGGATGACCGAGATAGTTTGAGCAGGATCTACAGGTGTAGATTGCGCAAAAACAGAATCAGTAAAACACACGAACAGCGTAGACAAAACCACTAGCAGCAATGAGAAGTCCGACCACTTGATCCGACCTATCTTTAACCGTTGCTTGAAAATTCGTAACAAAAGTATTCGGATCACCGAAAAGCTGGGTAAGAGAATTAACAATATCAGTAGGTTGCGGAATAGAGGTAGATGTACCACCACTAGTACCACCAGTACTACTTGTGGATTGGGCAATTACTTTCCCGGAAACAAAGAAGGTAAACACCACAGAAGCAAGCAGTAAAGCAGAAAAGCACCTAGATTTGTCCAATCGAGAAAAAAGAAGGACTTTATGAAATGGTCGCACGTAGCCTCCATATCAAATAGCGCTAAATGTCGCTGAAAATGAAATAAAGGACTTTAAAAGCAATACGAACCCCTGTAAGGGAAAGTAAAAAAGGGGCGGGAACCGACCAGAGCCATGAATTGATAAAAGACGCATAGGCAATAGCGTCTGGACAATTAGCTAACTCCGCTGCGGTAAGCCCAAGGTGAAAAATAAGCACAAAAATAAAATAACTCAAAAACTTAAGTGTGAATTGAACCCCGTATTACCTGTACGGGGTTCAAAAAATTACTCCCTGCCTAATAGGGAGTCGATAGCTAAATTAATAAATGATTATTATAACTACTTTTGCTCAACAAGTTTATAAGCAAGTAGCCTGTAATTGACACCAGTTTTACTAGACTGCACACCAAGATTAAGATGATATTTCTGACCTACGGAAAGGCTAGAAACATCACAGGCAGACTCAATATTACGATTAAAAACAAGGACATTAGGCTCAGACAATTGCTCGCCACTTAATGTAATGCCATTATATATCTCATCACATTTAAACTGAAAAGCACTCCATTGTTCACCAGACTTGGTTAATCCAGTTTTAATACCAAAATACAAACCAACAGCAGCGCATCTAATAGCACCAGACATACATCAATCCTCAGCGATTAGTAATTAAATTATAAGTTTGCAACAGATTAAATTTTTCTGCAAGTGCCTTTTTTATCAAGACCCTATGCTTATCCTCTAAGCGAGCTTGCCCATTATTAATCATTTCAATACAGAAATTCATAGTATCTTCCAAACCAGCAACCTCGTACAAAATCGCGAGAGTTGTTTCCCACTGACGAGCACACCACTCGACAGAATTTTCTAAAATAAGTTCCTTCTTAGGTGAAGGATATTTGGTAATTTTACCGATTTCAGCTATTAATTGATTCCAAAAAGGTAAGATGGGCAATCTATCAAGATTTGGATCATCACTGGAGCGATCCAAAAAAGTAATGCCGCCAATGACAACACTTGCAATATGATTACAAAATATCTGTTCATCAGATATCTGCAATAAAGATTGAAAAGCGAGATGCGCGTGTTCATCACGCAATCTAATTTCCATTCTAGTACAATCCCTAGCACCGTGACTCTGAGCAGATTTATTATAGCAATGCCATGACTTATTGCTATTTCTGGAGCCAAAATCTATATTCAATGCCTCAGTACAATTTCCAATTAGATCAGTATAAGGAGATTTATTAATTTTATAGCTAGGAGAGCGCCAAACCTGCTCTCTGTCGTCAAAAGATGGTTTGTTACGAAATCCCGAATAATTACCCTCAACGGCAGCTTCATATATTAATTCGGGTGTAATTATTTTACTATAATCATCCAATGCAAAATCAATTCTGGTGCATTTCCAGTTAGTCAAAGAATTTAATAGATTAATTAAAGAAATCAGATTTTTAAAGGAAATAGCCTCAAGAGCAGAACCAGGAACAGAAAACCAACCATAGCCGCGAGTACTATAATCGCCAAGATTATAGGCAATGATCGAATTGAGAATAGAGCGAGAGGATTGATTAAATTTTACGCCTCTAGTAATTGGGTGAGATTGAGCAAATTCATCGTCAAGAATCAAAGAAGCGCAATCAATAATATCATTTATATGCTTGCTATAGTCGAAATTAAAAGTACCCTGAATCCAATGAATAGAGCTTTGTAAACGCATAAATAAAATTAATAAAGGATGATTATAAATTATACACAAAAGAAAGTTATTTAAGGTAGAAAATTTTCTAGAATCTACTTTCTAGAATCTTTACTGCTCAATAACTGGTTGGCGGGAAGATTGCCCTCCGGGGGGTCTTGCCAGACAGGCTTGGTCATTTTCTGCTGACAGCAACTGGCTACGTTGAATGATTAGTAGTGAGGGGCGCTGTCAGCAGAAAACGCCCTGTGAGTTGAGTTGGTAATTTAGTGGGTGAATTTTGGTTGATTTGGTGACTTTGGTGATTGAGTTATTGTTCGGGAACAGCTATTTTGCAATTTTGATGAGAGCAAGGATTTGTTGAGGAAGTTGGTTGTTTGCGATCGCTTCCTCAACGGATGATTTTTGAGCGATCGCCTTTTGAGAATTAATAGGTCCAATGTGGCAACGGTTGATTTTGCGATCGCCATTCATCCAGCAGTAGCGAAAGTAGTAATGTTTTTTACGGCAGCGCCTAACGTAATAAGTCTCAACCCATTGGGTAATTTTGTTCAGGGGCAGTTGAGCAGGTAAATGTTCGGGAGCGGATGAAATAGTTGTCTGCAAAGAGTTTTGTTGTTGCTCCCGAACAGTGTTATGGTGGTCAAAGTCCTGGTCCAAGTCCAGTACATGAAATATTGTTAGTTGTTCACAGCAAGATTGTACGGGTTTAGAAAATCCTAAAGTTGGTAGAGCTTTTGCTATTTCAGGGTAATGTTTAGCCCATTGGTCGAAAGCTTCTATGTATTCAGTCTTTGATGAAAAATCATCAGGGTCAGGCAGTTCTTGGGAATCGTCATAGAAGAGAGTTGTCTGTCCATCTGAATTTATGGAACCAGCAGGATCTAATACAATTTCATCATCTAGCACTATTTCATCCCAATATGGATCGGAAACATAAGGGGAATCCGACTCAGAGCAATAGTGCTCCAAGTCGAACAAAGATAATTGTAATTTCATTTGTAGTTAATCTGTGGGATTGAGAACTGCGATCGCATGAAAAGAGCGATCGCAGTTTTTGTGTTCGTGTGAGCAAAAAAATAACTACCTAGCCAAAGACTAAGTAGCTATTCAGAAGGAAGCTGAGAGGAAATGAGAGAAATAATATCAGTACGAAGTTCAGCAGATTCTCTTAAAAAATCCTCCTCAGCAACAACACTTTCCTGCTTTCTCAAGTCAAGGCGCTCTTGATGAGATTTGACATAACTAGAAAATTTCTTTTCAAGAACATCAAGGCGCTCTAGTATTTTCCCAATATCAGGATATACGGATTGGAGGGAATTATATCTAGCTGTCCTGCAGCCAAGCTCCTGATCATGTGAGAAACATCCTTGTATCCCAGCAGCTTGGCTTTGTGCATCAAAGCTTCCTTGTCGTTCGGAGAAATCCGAACAGATAGCCTGACCTCGTCCTGCGATAATTCCTTGGGTCTGCCCATTCTCTTGCTCATCATTAGATCCGAAAATCATAAACTCCCTCTATATTACAAAGATTTTGGGAACACAAAAAGTTTTGTGTAACCAGTACTTGACTTTTACTTCTGGTTATACAATAATTATATTATAGTTTTGTGTAACCAAATAAAACACAAAACAAACGCCTCCTCCTTCAATACAGTTCGACAACTAAGGTTTTCGGCGAAGGACACCTATATAATCCGAGGCAAGCACCCACACATTTGGCAGCAAGCGCCCCGTGCGGAAACACCCCAGACGATTCAACACTTTCACAACCGGCTGTTGTCGCTTACCCGATAACAGCCCCTTTCCTAAATTAATAAATGGAGGAACAAACCTATAAACAAACCAAAAGGTGGACGCTCTAAAAAAGCTCCATATCGTTCAACTCACATACGCATTCCTGAAATTCTCAAAAGTAGAGTAGAAAAATTAAAAAACCTGTATTTTTCTAACTTATTAGAAGAATATGATAGACATTTCGACTCTGCTTGTTTTGCAAAAATAACTGACAACCCAAAAAAAACGATGAAAGTAAAAGACCTGCTTGAAGCCATATATGGCGCAAAACACCACCAACCAACCGAAAATGAAGACTACGAAATCGTCCTACGAAATGAAGATGGTAAATGGTATGGGGATATTGAAATTTTGAGTGTTGACGAAGAACCAAAACAGAAAAAACTGTTTATTAACTTCTTTGGGAATGAAGTAATCCATACTGAAAAGGAAAAGTTATTGTGATGAAACAAACACACGAACAACCAACTTATTGTAAAGAGGGGAAGCAAAAATTTGTCATTTACAATAAACTAACCGACAAAATCATAGCCTCTTATTCAGCCTTGGCTGACGCAAAATCTCACATACAAATACTAGCAAGAGCAACGAGAAATCAATTGAATGTATGGGAAATAAAATGCCTGAACAGCCAATAATTAAAATCCCTAGTATATGGAGTTGCAAAATCTCAACTGGTTGGATCAACTTAGCACAGTGCAGAAAAATAGAACCCTGTTGTGCACCTAACGAACCTATTTACGCCCTAGTAACATGGAACAGAGGCGAGTTAGAACTATTCGTAGGTGAAAATGCAATCGCCATTATCCAAGCATGGCGAGAAGCACACTTAAAATATGGTCTAAATTAAGGAGAACAATAAATGATTGAATGGATAAAAAAGATATTCTCTAAAAAACAAATTCCTGCTCCTGAACTAAACCCTAATGACAGTACAAGAGGACAACCTTTAATGAGTCTATGGAAAATAATTGCTTCTATTTTCATCAAAAAATCAGAATCTGGTATTATTCCTGATTGGGAATGTAAATACTGTAAACATGGAAATTTCGACAATTTCTTTTTTGAGTGTTGGTCACACTCAAAAGCTAAAACATTAGGACAAATTTTTGCTCCCGTGGAAATCAAATCAGCTCCTAAAGAATGTCGATTTTTTGAGTCCATATGGAACTAATAGCCGCCTGATGAAGGTTGCTTGACCCAGCAACCGAAATAACTCCCTTAAATTGGGGGAGTTATCGCGGATCGGGTCCAAACCGATTTTGCACCGTTTACCAGGGGAGTGCGGCGTTAACGCAGAATTGCGCCTCTACTTTATAGGCGTTCAAAATTTCAAGCGCAGCCCCCCAAATAAAACGGATACCCGTTGGCGTTGAGGACTGAATCGCGCCTCTAATCTTGTGAGGTGTTTGGGTGATTCTTGCGCTTATACATCGGGTCTTAAAATGCAATGTACCAGATTGCAGAAAAACACCTAACGTAATGGCAGAACCATGAAAACAGAATTAAAAACAATCGGAATTGATGTTAGCAAAGCATCGATAACTACCCACATTCTAACACATTATCCTAATGGTGGGTTAAAAAGTTATTGGGACAAATCAAGGAATAAATCGTCAGTTTTGTACCCAAGCTTTCACTCTTCCCCGGATACCAAGAAGAAACAGAAAAGTACTTTTGACTTTGCTGATTATGTGATAGAAGAAAAACCGGAAATAGCAGTAATGGAACCCACTGGAAATCATTACTCAAGAATATGGTACTCAATCCTGAAAACTTTGAACATCAAAGTATTATGGGTAGGTCATGTGGAATTACGGAGGTATCGTGGTGGTAAAAACTTGCCAAACAAAAGTGATGCTGCTGATGCTTTAGCAATGGCAGCTTACGCCCTAGATCCAGACCACTGGACAGAAGAAAGTATTTTAAATGAAAGATACTTCCTGATGCACAGACCGGATGGAATCAATCAACTAAGGGAATTGTGCCAGCAGCTAGAACACCTTAACAGAGTACAAAACCCAATCATCAACTACGCCCGCCAGCTTTTATCATGGCAGTTTCCAGAAGTCGCTCACCAAAAAAGTGTATCAACCAAAAAAGGAACCGTACCACCACTTTGGGGATGGTTGGGAGAAAGATCCTCGGAGGTATCACCAGCAGGACTAACCCGACTAAACAACAGATACAAGGAATCAATCGCTACTACTTACAAAATTGAAATCGACCCAATCCTAAGACTTCATGCTGACTGGTTATGTGATATCAGTGTACAAGAAGAACGGATAGAAGCCTCAATTGAGAAATTAATCTCAAGCGAAGAATTCAGCGGTTACAACCAAATCTTTGATAAATTTGGTTTTGGATTAAGAGTAAGAGCCAGACTGTTAAGCAGGGTATACCCATTTAATGCCTTCCTTGGTATTGACGGTAAAGCAATCATTGAATATGAACTAAGAGAAGTCAAACGAGTTGAACGAGAAAGGCGAAATGGCCAAAATACCATCAAACGTTCACCAGGTGACACCAAACGAATTAAGCGCAATCGCTCAAGGGACACTTTTAAAATGAGGATTGGCATGGGAACGATTCTTGAACAATCAGGCGACATGCTAGTTGAAAAACCAAGCGGCTCATCTTTATGTAGAATGTCACTATGGCAATTCGTACTTACCGCTATAGAAACCAACAAAGTACCAGAAAATCACATCACCAAGGAGATACTAAACTATAAAGACACGCTAAAATCTAATTGTAATGAACAAGGTGAAAAACTACTTAATGGCAAACACCTCCAATCAAAGTTGATGTCTAAAATTGCTAACATGCTCTTTCAAGAATTCAACGACGCTAAAAAACTGAACAAATTGTAGTATAAAATCAACCCTCCTAATACGGAGGGTTTTAAAGGCGATGAATTTACTTATTAGACTGAAATTTTAGCAGGTTTGCGGTTTGAGAAAGACTTAATTTACCAATGGTTAAGGGAGGATATTATGCAAGAATCAGTGATTTATCAGGATATTTTACAGAAAGGCGAGCTACGAGGCGAGCTACGAGGCGAGCAAAGAATGATTATACGCCAACTGAATCGTCGATTTGGTGAAATAGACACATCATTAACTAATCGAATCAAAACTCTGAAAATTGAACAGCTAGAGGACTTGGCTGAGGCTTTTTTAAATTTTTCCCAAATTAGCGATTTGCTGGTTTGGTTAAACCAACAGGGAAATTAGAACGTGTTTAAGCAGGTTTGCGGTTTGAGAAAGACTTAATTTACCAATGGTTAAGGGAGGATATGCAAGAATTGGTGATTTTTGCATATCCTCCAGAAAGGCGAGGAATGAATGATTATACGCCAACTGAATTGTCGATTTGGCGAGATTGATCCAACTGGTCGAGCAATCAAGAGCATAAATCAATGGACGCTTTAACCTTACAACTACCTGAGACTTGGAAATTCAGCGATGAGGAATTTACTCAATTGGCTTCTGCTAATCAGGATTTACGTTTGGAGTTAACTGCTAACCGAGAGTTGATTATTATGTCACCTACTGGGGGAGAAACAGGAAAGAAAAATCTGGAATTATGTGGACAAATTTGGTTTTGGAACCGTCAGAGGAATTTAGGTAAAGCTTTTGATTCTTCGACTGGATTCAGGTTACCGAATGGCGCAACTCGTTCTCCTGATGTGTCTTGGCTAAGTATAGATAGGTGGAATTCTCTCTCTGTAGAACAAAGGGAAAGGTTTTTACCTCTATGTCCTGATTTTGTGATTGAACTGCGATCGCCCACCGATAATTTAACCAAAGTTCAAGCAAAAATGCAAGAGTACATAGACAATGGACTGCGGTTAGGTTGGTTGATTAACCCCCAGGATCGACAAGTGGAAATTTATCAACCCAACCAACCCAAACAAATCTTACAATCCCCTACCCATTTATCTGGTGGAGAAGTTCTCCCTGGTTTTGTTCTAGATTTACAATCTATTTAATCTAATATTATAGAAATAATCCTGTTAATGAGCATATTAATTGCTGAGAGTAGTGCATAAATTTGTAGGGGCGCAAGGCCTTGTCTACAGTCCCTGTTAACCAGTTAATTCAGAGTATTCTCAACCAAGTAGTAGAGATTTTAAGTATAAAATCTTTAATTTTTTTTGTAAAAACACAAATCACCACTTATCATTTATAATAATCTAGTGACATCAAGATATTGTATTAATCAATGGTTGTTGGAAGCTTTTAAGCGTATTACTGCTAGAGAGCCATTTAAAACGGTCGCAAATAGAAGTTGTAGGAGGTACTATGTCATGATGATGATTGAGTCAAAACTCATAGCTTAAGCGACTAGCTTACAATTGCAAGTCGGCTTATCATAGAGTTATATCATTCTAATTGTATTATTCTGTACTTCCCCGAATGCTATCTAGACAGCATAACTACAAACTGATAAACAAGATTATTGTTACCAGTACGCAGTTATTTTAATTAAGTTATTATTTAAGACTTGTTTGAAAAGTGAAAGTTATACAATCATCTTAAATCAAATGAAAAAATTACTCTTATTCCTTCTGATATTTTGTTTTATACTAAATCCCACAATTGCTTACGCAGAATCATATTCCCAAGTATTGAAACCTGATATTTATAAGTGTCAAGATATTATTAAACAACAAAAACTTTATTCTACTTTGAATAGTAGTATACAAGGAATATTTAAAGATGAAACAAAAATTGATTTTAGCAAAATTGTAGATCAAGAGTGGGAAAACTTAAAGTTTGATTCTGTAATTGATTCTCAAATTGAGAATGCGGTGAAAGAGGTTGACCAAAATGCTGGGCTTATAAATAAATTTAAAAGTAGTTGGATACCCAGTGATGCAAAAGAATTGGGTAAGGAAGTTATTAACCGCGCTTTTAGTTCACCAAATTTTAATAATAAGATTAACGAACTATCTAATAATGTAGCGAAAGGAATCTCAAATAGTATAGAAGAAGCTTATAAAAAATCTTCCTCGTATGGAATTTTATGCCTTCAGACATTTATTAAAAACAAATACTCACAAGTTTTTGTTGATAAGTTCTTCCGAGAAATTAAAGCTTCAAAATACTTTTCTACTGAAATCTCAACTTCTATAGATCCTAATGAAATCCAAAATATTTTGGGAGAACATAATCTTGCAATTGCAGGAGGTGTTTTACTAGGATCATCGATTGTACTCCAGATTAACAGAGAAATTTTTACTAAGGTAGTTAGTCAAATTACTAACAGAATTTTCCAACAAATAGGTGAAAGACTTTTTGGACGTATAAGTGATTTTATACCAGTTGCTGGTCAATTCATTAGCATTGCTATGGTAGCAGTAGATATATATAAAAGTTTTAGTGGAGCTTTACCAGAAATTGAGAAATCATTAAAAAAACCAGAGGTTAAACAAGTTATTAGGAACCAATTAGCTTCTAAAATTGAAAGTAATATTCATGGCGAATCAGAGCAAATTGCGGACAAAATCTCAAGTGATATTTTTGGATTGTGGTCACAATTTCAAAAAAATTACTACAAGACATTGAATTTAGCTGAAAAATTACCTGAATTTAGAAGAATAATGAGCGAATATGATATTTCTAAAGTATCTTTATTAGTGTCTGCTTCGTTACAGAGTATGGACAGTGATCGGCTAATACAATTTATTCAGGATGGTAAGTTTGAGCAAGCTTTAGCTTTACCAGAAGCTAGTTATAAAATCATTGAAACCATACCAGAATTCTCTGTATTAATTGATTGGGTGAATTTAGCAGGTAACGAGAACATAGAGGATGTTGTAAAATCAGAGCTTTATAAATATTTATCTCCTCAAGATATAGATCACCAAATATTAAAAGAAATATTGTCTCTTGATCAAGAGACAAGATCTAAGCTTTTACCAATAAAAGTTAACTACATTCGTATTTTATTAAACATAGATAATTCTAAATTGAACTCATTGGCTAAATATTTATCAACAGATGAATTACAGAAAATAGCTAAATATTCAACAGAACTACAGAAGTCGCAAGCCGATTTGCTGATAGAGGTTTTGTTAGATGAACCAACTTTATCGTCTAAATTTATACACTTGGAGGCTAACTATATTCGTAAATTACTGGTGCTACCTCACCAAGACCTAGTTTCATTAGTTGCTAGTCTATCTATAGAGAAATTACAAAATCTAGCTGGGTATTTAGGAGAGTTAGAACAGCCAGAAACCGATTTACTTGTAAAAGTGTTAGTCAAAAAACCATCTTTAATGTCTAAATTATCACATATAGATGTTAATTCTATTCGTGATTTATTGAAACTAACTAAGGAAAAATTCGCATTATTGGTTGATAAATTATCAGAAGACCAATTGCAAAAAGCTGTTGGATATTTAAGAGTATTGAAACAGTCACAAATCAATGGACTTGTAGAATTATGGCTAAAGAATCCATCTTTAATATCTCAAAGTTTACTTTTAGATATTAACTCTCTTTCTAGTTTACTGATACTATCTCAACAAAATCAAGTATCCTTATTAACTCATTTATCAGTAAGTCAACTAGACCAATCAGCTAATTATTTAAACCAATTACAGATGAAAGAAGAAGAAGTTAGTTTATTCATAAAAGCATTAGTCAAGAACCCATCTTTACTCTCTAAGCTATCATACATAGACATTAACTCTATTCGTGACTTGTTGAAACTAACTAAGAAAAAATTCGCACTATTGGTTGATAAATTATCAGAAGACCAATTGCAAAAAGCTGTTGAATATTTGAGAGCATTGAATCAGTCGCAAGCTAATGAACTTGTAGAATTATGGCTAGAAAATCCATCTTTAATAGAGAATACTAACATTATGTATGATATTATTCATAGTCGAGACGTTAAATCGGCTACTTCATTTTGGGAGAAAGAAAGTATATCGATATTCTTAGTAATTGAAGGAATGCTAAAAGCATTAACAGGAGCTATTTATTGGCGCTTATTTACCGATAAACTTGGAATTGAGGCCGGAATTACTCTTATTTGTTTATGTATTTTAGCCATTTGTTTCCTATTACTAATTATCAGGATTTTCTTTTCCTTATTGAAAACCAACCAAAGAAAAGAATCATTAAGGTGAAAATATGCTAATAAGTTTGGATCATTATCAGGACCAGGAAATTGAAGTTGGCGAATTATTAACTGTTGTTGTAGTTAAAGCAGCTAATGTGGTTAAAGACGTTCGTGAAAATCTTCGTAATTTGGTAGGTGGGCGTATGGAACATTATGAAAAACTAATTCAAGATGCTGTGGATACAGCATTAGAACAGCTAGACGCAAAAGCGAAAGAACGTGGTTATGATGGGGTGATAGGAATAAAGATATCTAATCCAACGGTGGTGACAGGTGGTGCGGAAGTAATTGTCTATGGAAATGGGTTTAAAAAAATAAATAAAGCAGCACATAGCAGCTAAGAAGATACACTAAGATACTTGTGACTGAATTATCATCAGTATCTTAAGTGATTAGCCCGGAGTTGTGAATAATCACCTTAGTATAAAGTTCTGTCATTGTAGCTAAACCCCTTCTAATTTGAAAACCCTAGTACACAAGTAGGTTGGGTTGAGCGATAGCGAATATGCGCAGCATTTCTCGAAGAGAAACCCAACAAATTACAGATAAGTGTTGGGTTTCTCTGCGAGAAGCCGCTCCGCGTCTACGTTCCTCAACCCAACCTACAAAAACTCCATTTTTCAAAATGGATCAGGTATATACTATTTTCTGTTAGTGATTCAGTGAGATAAAACGTGAACAAATCGCCAAATTGCGATCGCTGAATATTTAGACACTCTCAGCGAACTGACAGCACGACTAGAGAGCTTACAATCTTTTGCGGTATTATGTGAAAATCAAAATGTCAAAACCAGCAAAGATATTCTTCCCGACGCTAATTCTAAATTAGGCTTGTATGTAATATCTTGTAATTATTGATATAAATCATTAGATGTGGCTAATGCGATTTGTCGTAAAGTTCTGCAAAAGGAACCTCCCTTTCATTCTCCTTATGAATTCATTCTAGTTAATGGGACAAAAATGAGTTCATCTAAGGGTGTGGGTTCTAGTGC
>Ga0116228_10001291_pt1 | contig 20744 bp, 23 predicted proteins | sample S1TSphfallax_2_FD_89694 | JGI IMG/M metagenome (GOLD analysis project Ga0116228, IMG submission 89694) | Host-associated microbial communities from peat moss isolated from Minnesota, USA - S1T2_Fc - Sphagnum fallax MG | ecosystem: Host-associated > Plants > Peat moss > Unclassified | place...
TTCCCAAGCCCCTTCACATTGCAATAAGCATATCAAATAAAGAAAGGGGAACCTCTTAAAAAGATGCCTAGCCTAAAAGAATAACCACCTACTGCAACAACATGTCTCAAAATAGATGCACATGCACACACTATAACACCATTGACAACTTTTATCTATAAAATGTGTGCAAAATTGAAAGAAGAAAGCTTTTAGTGGCCTTTACTCCTCACATCAATGAAGAAACTTGTCCACTTGCTAGTGTAGACATTTGAAAACCTCCATAGCTAGAGGGAAAAACATGTCCTTTAGGAATTGATCATGATGGAGACCATCCTTCACTTGAATTGCAACTATTGTCGCAACCCCACGAGAAAGAGTAGTTTATAAAACCAAATCAACTTGAATGGGGTTGGCAATGACAACATCCACTAATGTGAGGACACCATTGATTAATAACACAATATTGATTTGACAGCACAAAGATTATAAGGTAGGGGGCAAAAAGACATGGGTATATTCTTGTGAAAAATGAAATCACATATCTTTCACAATGGCTACAAAAACATTTCACATAATATCATGTGAGATTGTCCTCTCCCCACCGTGTGTGCAACAAAAAGGTGGATCCCCATAGGATCCAAAAGCTAGTTACAAATGCAGTGTGACACCACAAGGACTAAAGGATAGGAAAGACCCAACCTAGTGTGCAATGCGATGGAAAAAACATCTAAAGGCGAAAAAAAAAAATGATTAGATGAGCTAATTACTAAATGTTTGCACTTGGCCTTGCACATGACCTCAAATGTGTTCAATGTGAATCAAAAAATAAATCAAAAAAATACTAGTAAAAGAATGATCATGTAATCTCTCTAAAATACTTTTTTGAAGGTGATTTGTGCCTCTCTCAACCAACTACTTAAAAGGGGGGATGCATGATGCAACCCTCGAAAAAAGAAACCTAGAAAGGGAAAAGCTCTGAATTGCTCACAACCTATCAACTTCAATTTCAACAAATGAAAATTCAACAAGAATTTTAAAATTATGATAATGATCATTAAAGCCCAACTCCCCAAATAAACAATTAGAACAATGACCTCCAAAAAAATCAACCTTATGCCCCCCCCTTTCAAAACAAGGAGAATCACATGTTGATAGACAATAAATACACCAAAACATTTCAATGAACCCAAACACAAAAGCCTCTCAAAGATTCCCATTGGGGTGGACATACAAGCAAGATATAATTAAAAGATTTTGAAATTCCAACTTGAAATGTTTATAAAAAGCTATATCTACAATGGGAAGGAAAAGATTTGCAATTACATGTGCTTTGACTAATCTCAAAGATTTTTTTACTTGTGTTGTATTTACATTTTACTTATTCCATTAAGAAAATTCAATACCATTTTAATTATTATTGTCTTCAACATAAATTATTTAAAATATCCATAATAAGAGAGATATGATAGAGATATGTACATATATCCTAAAAACCCTAAAAAATCTTTTTTTGTAGCTATATGTTGTGTGCTTGTGTGAAGAGTTGGCAAAACAGCTCCCCTTCATTCCCTAATTTTTTTTTAAATTAAAAATTTGTTTAAAAGAACCAGAAAACCGAAACATAGGGGATGTTGAGCTTGAGTTCCCGAGCTCAGGAGAACGTTGTTCCCTTTGTCATCACCCAATGGTGAGTGAGCATGTCACCAAATCGATGGGCATAAGAGTTGTACTTAATATATACAGTTTTTTGCTTCTCGAAATGCTCCTCTAGATTTGGTTCAAGCTACCTATACATCCAAAAGACTGTTGTCGAAGATGCGCGGGATGGCGGGCGATGGGAGCTCTATGCTATCTGGACGTGTATCAGAGAGGCTCATGATTCTCTTATCCGAATGCACCTTTTTTTAGACGATTCTTAAGCGCTTCTTCTCAACAATGATGGAAATTTGCTCAGAAGCTGCTGATCCTCAGACCGCCAAGCTTAACAAGTTCGTTTTGGTAGCTCACAGGATTAGGAAAGTTGGAGGTAGTGCGCGACCGGGACTCAGCAAATCCAAACTGAGACCAAAGAACACCGACGGCACTTGAGCCTCCTCTCCAATGGGCAAAAAGAACCTACTTGCAGCCAACGGTTCTATTGATCCAACATTGCCAGAACTCTGTGAAGCTCCTGCCAAGCCGATCTCTCTCCATTCTGGGGAAACAATCTGCAAGGAGGGAAGGATTGCAAGTTCAGAACAGGCGAATTCGATCGCTTTCCAAGATCGGTCGAGACCCCAGCAAACAAGTAAGGAAGCACAAGCTCTATTGCTCAGGAGCGATGGCAGACCACGAGGAGAGCTTCTCTAACGGTCATCTTCGCTAATTGCTCCTCTGGATGTCGCGGTGAAACTCCCAGAGAGCAAGATCGAAAGCTCTGACGGACTGCGCACCCCTCAGGCGAATTCGATCGCTCTCCAGGATCGGACGAGTCTCCAACAAACAAGTAAGGAAGCGCAAGCTCTCTTGCTCAGGGGCGATGGCAGACCACGCGGAGAGCTTCTCCAACGGTCATCTTCGACATCCGCTTCTCTGGACGTCGTGACAAAACTCTTGGAGAGTAAGATCGAATGTTCTGACGGACCTCGCACCCATCAGGTACCTCTGAATGGATCCTCTCCTCATCCCCGCAAATCAAATTTATTCTCTACATCTACTGGTCTTGGAAGGGGCTCAGAAAACTCGGAAGCTGCTGCAGCCAGGCAATTGGAGAGGGAAAACCTTTCCGCTGCCAAAGCAAAAGCACCGAGAGTGAGAAGCTCGCAACGCAAGAACTCGATCAACTCAGTGACAACCCCCTCCCTCCACCCTCCGATCGTGTAACCAGGCAGCGGGACAGGTGCTGCCTCCCCCGAAGGGGAGGCAACCCAAGACCCATCGCCAGTTGATTATAATCTGGAAATTGAGGCGGATTTTCCAAAGGATTTGGTGCTCACGATGCAAGAAAACGCTGCTAAGAAAGCAAGGCGAACCGTAATCAGTAGAACTTTAGGGGGCAGAGCAACCTTTAAGACGCTGCTCGATTGTTTCAAACTTCACCTCCCGGCCCCTCTCATCTCGGTTACTCTCCTCACAAGGAGATACTTTGAGATTCTGCTCGAAGATGAGGAGGGCGCGAAGGCCACCAGATGACTGACAGCAGTCGAATGGAGCGGCTTGGGTCTCTCCATCTCACGATACATCCCGAACTTCGACGCAAGCTTGTAAGGAGCAGAAGCTCAACTTACTCACGCTATCAAGGTGTAGTTCCCCGACCTGCACAAACAATTTCGGAACACAAGAGCCCTGACCATCATGGCCAGCAAGCTCGGGGAGCTCCTGGAAATTGAAGCTGTCGATTCTTATATCAAAAGGCCAGCCGAGCCCATGATAACAATCGAACTGAGAGATATCTCCAAGCTTCCTGGCTACATTAGAATTCCATCAATGACGGAAGGAGCTGAGACCAACGACACGATAGCACAAAGAATTCTATACTCTGGACTACCGAATCAATGTAGAAAATGTAGGCGATTCGGCCATCACGCCCAGATTTGCACCATCAACAGAAGTAAACCCTGGAAAGGGGTGCCACCATCCAATGGCCCCCTCTCCACAAGCGAAACAGATGGAAAGAAGTCAGGAGGAGGAGCTTCTCAGCCAAAGCAGGATCAGGTTGACAAACAGCCTCGATTTCAAAATGTTAGGAGCAACCAAACGCGCATTTGGAAGAAACCGTTGCACTCAGAAGCTCGTAGCCAATTAGAGCACCCCACTGATTCAGCCATCGCCAATTGCTCCGATAAGCTCCATAGAGCAGAAATATAATAGGGGGTTCAAGCCAGATCGAAGTACGAGGGAACTCGGAAGTTGATCACATCAAGACAGAGCTTGCAAACTCCCCAGGTCTCAATCACGACAGGGCCAGCCTAGTGACCAGAAGACATCCAGAAAGCGCCTACACATCTAAAGCAAAACTCAATTTTGGTTTCCAGGAGGCAAACATCCACCAGGCTCCTTACTCAGCTGCGAACACAAACCCGTTTGCAGCTCTGGAGGCTGTCAACCTAGAAGCTGAGGACGCAAAGGATAATCAAGAGGATCTGAAGGAGAGCTGGACCTTCCAGGGAAGAAAGAAGCACACTCCTAGGATCGCCTTGCCAAGGCAAGCCCTGCTTCAGTCCCCAACTCCCACCCCAAACCATGAAGTCACACCAGGGGGAAGAAGGAAACGAATGCACTCAGAAGTACATCGCTCCTATTTCACCTCCCTAGGCATCTCTGTACCACCAGGCCAAGAGCACGCCAGAACAAGGATCTGGCCGGTTTTGTCCAAAGAAAAAAATGACCAGAAAGAGATTCTAATATACGCCAAGAACAATTCCCCGCTGAACCTCTCGCTTAACATCAGGATCATGGGCTCGTCAGAGGAAGAATGGACCCACGTGTCCGCCCTTGCAGATATCACCCAGAGGATCGAATCAGAGCTCGAGGACAAGGTCCTCAGATACAATTTAAATCTCAAGGATCGCCTCTCCTTGGAATTGAGCTGGCAAGAAGAACAGACCAAAGGAGGATGGGAATGCACCATACTTGCACACACCAGCACTGGCACCAGCGCCATCAGTGTGAAGAATAAAAGACACCTCCACTGGAGGATGTCTAACTCCTTGACAAGCATGAACAATGACATTGAGTTCTCGGGCCTGGCACATAGTCTTCTGTTGAAATCCGGCCCCGTAAGCACAAACCGCCAAGTTCGCAAAAGCGCGTCAGCCAGCTTGCTGGCGTCCCCTCAAGCAATTAGGAAGAAAAGATTCATCAAGCTTGACCTCTCCAAACTGGAGCCCCCACGCACAGTTACTCCTTTCAGCTCCGCGGATGACCAAGAAACCCAAGGAGCAGGCCAGGAGGAAGCAGGTCAAACTACGTGCACAAATATGGGATCGATCGGCCCACCAACCGCCCAGAACCCACACACGCATGTTTGAAAAAACCCTCACCCTGGCGTCCCTCAATGTTAGAGGATTGGGGATCAATTCGCCAAAGCAGAAGGCGATCAAACTCTGGTTAGCCTCTCTTCCCTCCCCCCCCCAAATCCTTCTCATCCAGGAACATCACCTGGGTTAAGAAGGCACGAGGAGTGCCAAGAAAGGAATAGAGTATTGGAAGGGGGGTTCCTTCTGGAACCCTGGAATACCCATGGGCCCCTCTCAAAAAATGAGTGCAGGCACCGCCATCCTTGTAGACAGAAGGACAGCCTCCTTGGTGGTGGATGGCGGAATTTTGATGGAGGGATGGGCACAATTTATCAAGTTGCAAGTTGTCGGCAGCGGCACGCTTACTATTGTTAATGTGTATGCAGCCCAAACCTCTAGAAACAAAGCTCTCTTATGAAAAGCCATAAGCAGAGTCGAACTCAACTTAGACAACACCATAATAGGAGGAGACTTCAATCACCAGGAAGAAACCTCTCGCAGGGGCATCGCCGGTGGAAGACAAATGCACAGGAGGGAGGTAGCCTCCTGGCACCACATGACTCTACAGTATGGACTATCCGACGCCTGGTGCTCAGACAGCTTCCGGAAAATGTCAAAGAAGGCCTACACCTTTAACAACGAAAGATCTAGAGCTAGTTCCATGGTATCCAGAATCGACAAATTTATGGTCTCCCAAGATCTGGATTCCAGAGGGGGGAGGATCGAATCAACAATTTCCATCAAGAAATTCTTGGACCACTCCCCCCTTCTCATCTCAATTTGGGGGCAGGCAACCGACACAGGCAACCCAACACGCTACTTTGACACCTCCATGCTGGAGGAAGCGGAGGGTAAAGCAACATTGCTCCAAGCCTGGGCCGGAAATACCCCGACCCCATCCAGCGACCAGGGCTAGGCACCCTGGCTGGAAGCAGCCATAGGCAGGGTTATGAGTTGCAACAATCGCCTAACAAAAGCAAAGAAATGACTCAGAGGAGCCACGATCAGAACACACACAAAAAAAATTCAACTGGTGGAGGCCCAGCTGCAAGGCGACCCGACCAACAAAGGGGTGAGGGACATCTTGTTTGACTCACAGGCAAAGTTGGCAGAAATCTATCAGAACCAAGTGTCGCGTAACCAACACCTATCCTCAGCGAATTGGTTCAAGTACGACAACACTTGCTCAAAGAACTTCTTTGACTTTCACAAGTTAGGCCAAAAAAAAACCATGTTGAGAGAATTGGAGACAGAGAGTGGCGCGGTCAGGGGTCAATCCGACCTCACCCAATACGTCACCAAATTCTACACAAAACTCTACTCCTCAAAAGCGCATCTCCCGGGCACCTAGGAAGCACAAGCCTGTTGCTGGGATAGCGTCCCGGCAAAAGTCATAGCCGAAACGAACGCCTCCCTCATCCAGAAACTCACTCTGGATGAGGTCCTCAAAGCGATTCAGGCGCTGCCCAAAAGCAAAGCGCCTGGCCACGACAGGATCCCAATTGAATTCTTCCAGGCTTGCGCCAACGAAGTAGCGCCCACGCTACTCAAGGCTTACACGGCCATGCTGGCCTCAGGAGAGGCCTCGGCTTTCATCAACAGGGGGCTCATCACCCTGATTCCCAAAACCGAGGATCGCTCCAAGCTTAAGAACTGGAGACCGATTATTCTTTTGGGGAGTGTTTACAAAATCTTAGCTAAAGCGCTCGCTGGGAGGCTGCAAGCCTTCCTCCCAGGCATTATTAGACCGAATCAAACTGGATTTGTAGAAGGCAGGAGCATACTCGACAATGCCTTTATCGTTCAGGATTCCCTAGACTGGGCCGTGGAGAGTGACCAGGATCTAGTAGTCCTCCTGTTGGACTTTGAAAAGGCTTTCGACAGAATAGAATGGGATTTTCTATTCACCGTCCTAACCAAACTTGGTTTCAGCAGCACATGGGTGCAATGGGTCCGCACCCTGTACCATGAAGCCTCCTCAACAATCAGAATTAATGGAGAGGCGGGGCCAGTCTTTCAGCTTGCCCAATCAATCCGCCAGGGGTGCCCCCTAGTGCCCTGCCTTTTCATCATAGCTACCGACGTTCTGGGGCACATGTTGGAAGACCCCATGTACGCCATCGAAGGTTTGACTCTGCCAAGAGGGGGCAGAATCAGGGACCAAACGTTTACTGACGATACAACTTTGTATCTCAAAGGTGAACATGCAAACTTGGACAAGACCCATGGAGTGCTGGAAACCTTTTGCAAGGCATCGGGCGCCAAGATCAACTGGAATAAATCTGTCGCCATCTGGGCGAGCAGGAAAGAAAGAGCATGGAGTTGGGGACAGGAAGTTGGTCTCAAATGGATCCTCGAGGGTGAGGGCGTCAGATACCTGGGGGTTCAAGTAGGCTTCCACCTCCCAACAGAGGCCAATTTCAACAAAATGATGGCTACGCTGAAAGGAAAATTGATCAGCTAGAGCCACAACAATCTCTCGCTCGCGGGGAGGATTTTAGTGGCCAACCAGGTACTTCTAGCTTCGATGTGCTACCTGGCTGCATGCTGGAATCCAAATCCCAGAATGTGCAGCCAGGTACGTGGGGTGGTCAGAAATTTTATATGGGGTGGTAAAGCCACGCCCGCTTGGGCTAAGGTGAAATGGGACACCCTCACCTTGCCCATTGCCAAAGGTGGACTAGGCATAATCGGCCCCAAAACTCAATCGGAGGCACTCCTCGCGAAGGTGCTGGTCAGGGGCCTGGCGCCCGGCGGGGAACCTTGGAAGGAACTGATCAAACATCATGCTGATCAGACCAAGCTCCCAGTTCACGGAAAAGGACCCGACACACCAGACATCAACTGGATTTTCGCCGCGCCCAAGCTAAAAATGACACCCTGCTCCATGTGGAAGAGCATCCTAGGGGCATGGATCAACGTACGACCAGGCCTGACCAAGGAAGATCCAACAAGCAGGGCGGAAATGCTTAGACAACCTCTCTTTGGAAATCCATCCTTCACCAACACAAGAGGGCTGCCGCTTGGAGTGAGCAGCCAAAGCGAAGGATGTGCCTTCGCGCGTTCTGGACAAACCAGAATCAGAGACCTTTGGAACCAAGAGGCTCAAGACTGGAAGAACCTCTCCGACCTGAAAATGCATTTCCATGTCTCCAACAGAGCCTCCAAAGACATCATCCTTGAGAGCATCCCCAGACGGCCCGACTCCTTCAGCTCCCGCGTTCAATCAGGCGACTGGATCAGCAGCATTGCCCCTAGCTCGGGTGCCCTGCTGGAATGGGTCTACTACGTGTTGGAATCCCTCCCCGACAAAGTCTTGGTACTAGAATTCAGAAGAGTTTCTGCTAGCGGACAGCTCCGGGCCACGAGCCACCAGAAACACTCCCTCCTCCTCGACAACCACACCTCGGTCAAAGTTCTTTCCCAAGAAAGACACGGAGCTACCCTCAAAATTGCCAGAGATCCTCCCTCCGCCAGCCAGAGAAACACAACCTACTGGATTTTTGAATCTGGCTTCATCGAAAATCTCCCCTGGGATCCAAGGGAATGGCACTGGAAAGAAACGCACCCCCTAGGTGACGTGCCTTTCTTTGGGTATACCGTTAAAAGAGGGTACAAGAATGCAAAGGGGCCATCACACTCCCCTGGAATCATCACGTTCATCAACAATCTCAGTCTTAGGAACTCCACTACTCCTCAAGTGGTTGCCAGGATCTGGCACAACGCCCGCCCAAGGAAGGTGGGCACCTTGATTTGGTTAACCCTCAACCAGGGTCTCCTGATTGGAACCTGGCTGCAAGTGATGGGGATCTCTCCCACCTGCAACACCTGTGATGCTGGGACTCCTGAGTCCCCTCAGCACTGCCTCCTGGACTGCCCTCCCGCGCAACGCGTCTGGGGCGTGTTCAGAAGAGTTTGGGAGGAATGGAAAGCTCCCGAGGGCATCACCATCAACTGGCCCTTCGCTTTGCTTGGTGAGGCCTCCATCGAACGCGAAGACGACCCTCCCCGTCTCCATGCCTACCACATTGGCGGCTTCACCTACCACAAGCAGCCTCTCGACATCCTCTGAACCTTCATTCTGTACTACCTTTGGTCCGAGAGGTGTTGTAAGCACTTCGACGACAGCTACTCCCTCAACAAAGTGCTCCAGCAAGCCTGGGTGGCCACTGTCGAAGTCAGCATGGCCACCTGGAAGGCCATCAGAGCCCCCAGGCCCGACAAAGACCTAGACATCCAAGATAGGATTGAGTTAGCTTTTAAATCTGAATGGTTGCATTTGAGTATCTTTGGGAGTGACAACGCCACCATCAGGTGGCGTTTCCTCCCGCCATTGTACTTCTCGAATTTCGATAATGATTGATGGGGCTGTTGCCTCCCTCCCCGCAAGGGGTTCACCCTGGATTTGGTTCAAAATTTCTGGTGAAAGGCAGTAGAAGTATCTCTTGGATGAATCTTCAGAAATTAAAGGTCTAATAGCTACATTTCTGGATCTGTATCAGAAGTGCTGATATTGTTCACCCTGCCCAACTTTTGGTTCCTCATTCTTCTTGAGGTTCTTTTGAAATTTCTCTTTTTAAGTAATTTTGAGCTAACCAGCATCACAACCGAGTTTTCCTGTTATTGGGGGTCTTGTTAGAGAACCTCAATAGGTGGTTGGTTAATGTTTGAACATGAACCTATTTCAAGGTTTCTGAACATGTGTCTAACTAGCTACTGCTGTTGTTCAAACTACGTGCTCAGTGTCTTTTCTTTGTCTGTCCTTTAGGGCTTGGTTTCCTCTTTCTCCTATTTGTTCATATGTTATCAGATCTGAATCTCTATGTTCAGATCTCAGTTCTAATCATGTTGAATAGAATTGTAACTATGGCAAAGTTCTTAGTCCTTGTGCAGATATTAAGCTAATGGAATTGTTTGCATGGTAGCTTCCTCTGTCTCTTCTGAAAACTGCTCAAGGGCATCCCATGGTAATCTTCCTCTGCCTTTTACTCTCAAATTGCCAGAAGCTTATTTTGAGTTAAAGAAAGTGCTGAAGGGTAGGACTTTGTGGGAAGGGAAAGCCTTGATACCCTTGACACTAGACACCAATTTGAATTATTGCACAATTTCCATGTGAGAAAGTAGTTGTACACAGAGGTAGAGTCTGGTTGAGTGTGCATGTGAAGACAACAGTATCGGCTTGCATATACAGGGACATGCTAAAATGAAATAAAAGCTCTTTCCTTCAGAAGCTTGTTGCAGCTTGAATGAGGATACTCTTGACTTTTTTTATTAGCATGTCTCTTGAGTGCTAGCCAACATCACGTCTGAGTCTTCCCATTGCTTCCGGAAAGGCAACAGAAACTCAGGACGCAGATCGCGTATAATGGTTTGCCCAAGTTTTTGGGAACATTATTATATGCTTATCTAAACCTACTGTTGGGAGCTGATGAACTCAGTGGGTAGTCATGGCAGCTCGTCACTGCCGTTCGTGATGAAGGTGATTGTCTGTCACTTTGTGAGCGACTCTCATGAGGTTATGACTGCACTCATTGTTGTGTTACCTTCAATCATTGTTGTGGAGATTTCTCTGCAACTTCATCGATCCATTGATAAGGTGCAAGAAGAAACAGTAAAGCAGTCAGGTAAACCCTCCTCTTCCTCCCTGCCAACTTATCTGTCTTTCTTTATCGGTTGCAACAGCATAACTTCAGCTTTAGTATTTGGATACAAGAACCAGAAGTCCCTTACTTTGTGCCTCCAAAACCTTGTGTTTTACAAGTTCTAAAGCTTTACAGGACTGTGCCCAAGGTTCATTGACTCTCTGATATGATGACCAAGTGGTCTTTTTGTTTTTTTCTTGCTCTGAAGTTTCCTTCTTCTTCCAAATGAGGTTACAATTCTACACATCATGTTGGAACCATCCTTAAATGCTAGCTTTGCTTACTTAATGGTGAGATGTGCCCATGATGTGGTAGACCGCAGGCCTACAGTTGGTGGTTGAGGGTGTGGTCAAGGTAGGGGGGAGGAGGGTGGGTGAGCTGTACGGGGAAGGGGAGGAAGATGAGGCTACCAAGAAGATACATGGGGTGGGGGAAGAGGTGGTGCCCATGGAGCTGGGGCATGTAGATCAGGCAGGAGGTCTGGTGGTGGAAAAGGTAAGGCAAGGGCTGTTTTGCATTGTCCTCATCTCTGCTTTCTTCATGTAGGAGGATCATGTTGAAAACTATTTGTCAGTATTCTTCTTCTGCCCACATCCTACTACAGCAATCAAAGTCACTTCAGTAAGGTAAAATCTCCAAAGCCTACATGTGTAATGTATGTGACACTAAGAGAGTGAGGGTGAATCCTGGGAAGTATTTTTTCCTTTGTCAAGAATCGGAGGAGTTCCATTCTGAGGTTCTCACATACAAGGCATGATTGTGCTCTGGCATTATTTGTTGTATATTGCTTGTTCATCAGTCTATTTACACTGGATGTGGGTACTTACAGCTGGTGCAGGTTGAGCACGAGTTTAAATCTATTTTCGATTCAGCCCTCTAACTGGAAGCATCCACTTTCTCCCTCCCTGCAGTTGTAAAATGTGGTTTGTAAATTTTCTTTCAGAGAGAGGAGCACATTGTGCCAGAGTATCCTTGTCAGGTCTAAGCAAAGTGTTCATAGCCGTTGCTTGGACAACCTTAAGCTTCCTCTTTCTTTCATCTGCAATTGGGTACCACACTGAATCTGCCCTCTTGGTTCCAGTTCCTTGTTCACCAAAGGTAGGAGTTAGGTACTCAATACTAGTGTAGGCATGTTTCATACACAGAAAATATTATAATAGAGTACAGAATGTTTTTGACTGTCACGTGATGCACTCCAAAGAGATGAATAGCTGTAGCATACTCTCTATGAACCAGGGCAAAGTAGCTGGGGCACTTACAGTGAAGTCTGTGCTATTGTGCACATGTTTCATCAGTCCATCTGCCATTAAGGCCACACTAAGAACTCCAAGATCAAGGTGGTTGCCTTCCATGGAGACTTCTGGTTGTTCATCTGCACCATTGAAGTTGATAATTTGTAATCCTGTCTTCAAAGACAAATTTTTGGCTGACCTCTTTTCAACCATCTTAAGTGCATATCTTGTTGAGAGTTCCATTTATTGTAAAAAAGCATGGTGTAATACAATTGATCAGAACAACATAAAACGCCAGTGAAATTTCACTAGGCTAAAAAAATCTCCAGCAACTGACTTTCTGCTAAAAAGCTGCAATCCAAGTTGATGAGGACTTGTACAGGCTTAAATCCCGGCTTGTCATGGGATTTGCGAACTTACCTAAAGATGATACACAGTTCCATCATCTTTCATGATTTTGTCTGAACCTACCACAAACTGCAGAGTCATTGCACAACAAGCAGCAACAACTAGAATAGAGAGTCACCACTGGGCACTCCCTTTCCCACCGCTCAATGATATATTATTCCATGTAACCTTGTAAGCACAAAGAATCTTAACTCAAGATGCTTGTTGGTGTAACCCCATACACTCCAAACCCAGTCAATGATAAAACAGTACATGCCCACCACATTTTAGCCTGCTGCAGTAATTCTAAACAGCATAAACAAATGTGCCATAAACACATTCTAATTCTCTGTTTTCTTCGCTCATGTAGTGATTACTCTTAAGTACCCTCCACATATATCAACATGCTTTTCCTACTAAATGTGGTTAAAAAAAAGTGCCCTACAGCTACCTAGATTTTTTTTTCTCTGCAATTTAGCCACAAAAATAACACTGGTGATAGGGGATTTACCTCCCCCAGCATCTCCTTCTCGGTGATTATCCAAGACAAAGAATCAATTGTTGATTGTGGTGTTCAGAAGAATCGCCTTCAGCTCCTTCTTGTTCACCTATTTCAGTCATGTCTCCAAGTGTCAAAACATGTTCACATTCATGTAAAACCCAAAGACATGCATTCAAAAAAGAGATCGGATTTAAATCTTTCCCTACTAAAGCCCTTTATCAAGATACCCTCAACAAGAATGATAACAAGAATGATCATGAATTCACTTTGACACAAAAGGCAAGTGCAACTGGTAGAAATCACTGTACACAGCAGTCTTAAATCATTGCTGACATCCAACCCACTTCAGACATCCTTTACAGGTCTACAGCATAAAAGACAGCAAAAGCCACATGAGAGAGAGACCTTGCCCATGGCATTGCGTGGGAGAGATTCCCATACTTGTAACTGATGTGGTATCTGCATAACATGGTATCCAACATATAACCATAATTAATTTCAGAGCACATAGATTCATTTTGAGAGTGTTTCTCAGTATCATGGAGCATTTTCTAGTACAAGAGAAAAGAAGGATTTTCACTGGTTTATTTTGACCCTTGATTTTTTGATGGAAGTGAAAACCTTGTATGGAGCCATTCTATCTTGAGCCCATTTCTGAAGTTCTTGCAAGGTAAGGATGGCCTGCGACTTAGCAGCAGCATTTGCCATGAGTTCTTCATGAGCTACCACAACTGCTGATATTATCTCACCATAGTCCTTGTCAGGTAGGCCCATAACTGCACACTCAGCAATAGCTGGATGCTGTATAGCAACCCAACAAACAGAATAAGAGAAAACTCAAATCTACCTCCCATTCCAGGCAAAGATCAACAGACCAGGGACTGACATTGCAACTCAAAGAGGCAAGAACACTCAACAAGTTATATATTCCAGAGACACTTGCTCTGTTGAGCAAGGCTTTTCATGTTCTTGAGAAGATGGACTTCAGATCATAAGACTGTCAGGGGAAGCAATAGTTGCAAGAAGTATCTGAAATCTTGACTCTTAGTCAGTTATACCTCCAGCAAAACTGCTTCAATCTCAAGTGCTGATAGTTTGTAGCCTCCAGATTTCACTATGTCCACACTTGTTCCTGCAACCACCCGCCAGCAAAATAAAGGTGTTGGAAGTAAGTCTAGACAGTACTATGATCCAGAAACCTGTCAATTTGCATCTGAGTTGATGGAAGGACAGAGAGACATGCCTTTTGCTAGTAAAACACATCAATCATGTTATTATCAGTCACTCTTGCAGATCAGAGTGCATGATAACTACACGTTGTTGCAAAGCATGTTTGGGAACTGATGTAAAACCATGCAGACACTTCTTGACTGTGCAGGAGGACAACCACAATGAAAAGACATGCTACAGACAGAACTGAACACGGAGACTCAAGGGCCAGCATAGACTCACGCCCTAGAATTTTGACATAGCCATCCACAATTGTCACAGTATCGCCTGTTTTGAAAAATCCATCATCCCTGAATGACTCTTTAGTCACCTGCAATTTCAAGCACGAGTTCAACTCACAGGGCTGTCCAAGTCATAAAACATAAAATAGGAAAATTTCTGAGCAATTAGTGTCTTTCAACTCCAAACCCTGCCTTTCGCTGAAACAAAACAGCTGCAAAGGGAAAAAGATCTACTGTTATCTTTGCTCTCACTGACCACTAAAGGGGGAATGTGCTTCTCCACCCCACCTTGTGGGTCACCCACTTCAATGCATCCTGGATAAGCACTACTCAACCCAGCCAAAAAGAGATGCAAACTATTCCAAATAGACAAATGCAAACTTTTAGACACCTCTGGTTTGCGCCAGTATTCTTTGAACATGGCTGGACTGCTGATGCAGAGCTCCCCTACACCAGCCTCTGCCTCTGCCTCTTCTGCAATTAACACCTGAAAAAACAACCCATCCACATTGCTGTGAATCAACCACTTTAGTCCCCTCCTGGTAAGAAAAAGTTGAATTCACTTAGCGTTGCAGACAGAGCCCCCCATTAAAATGCCCCCCTTGTCTTCACCACATTAGAACTTGAGGGACACCTGAAAAGGTAACATCCAGTCATTATAAGTACTAATAATGCAGAATGAAGTAATTTTCACAGGTGAAAATGGAGGCTGAAAGAGAGGAGTCCCAACCTGAACACCTGCCAATGGCTTCCCAACAAACCCTGCCCTGCGCTCCCCATGAAGAGGATTGGAAAGTGCCATTACAAACTGCAAACAAAGAAGCAGTTTTTCAGAAAACTGAACTAAACATAACTAGGAGCATGCTGAGGTACTCCCTTATCACTATCCAGTATCAAAACAAGGACATTCACACCATTGAGACATCAGATGCATAAAAAACTTACCCAGTTTAAACAAGAATCCATAACAGCCAACTAGCACCAATCAGAACTACTCTAGATGGAGTCAGACAACATTTATCAGAAAGAGTAACAGATGAGAAATTATGCACAACTTTGTTCCAACAATAAACCAAAACTATAATTGTGTAGCACCCACCTCAGTCATGCCATATCTTTCCAGAAGACGGAGGCCCGTCACCTGTTCCCATTTTTCCATCACTGGCTCAGGCAGTGCTGATGAACCACACATCTGCACCAACCATGCAACAAAATTAGCAGAACCTCTCACAGAAACTCAGTTGCCAAATATGTACTAGTATGCGTTGCAAATAGATTGACCTTCAGCAGGTTAAACAAATGTACCATAAGTCGCAGTTGCCGTGCAGCATTAGAAGATATCTTTTGCAACTTAGCATCCATAGTGTCATAGCCTTGAAGCAATCGCACGTACATGGTTGGGACCTGCATCCTCTCCACTCCATTAAACGACTAAAGCAGGAGACTTTGTTTGGATGCAATTCATTGTCTTTCCATACCAAACCCTTTGAAAGAAGACACTATTGCTTTCTCTTACATACCAACAGTGTGTGTCAACCAGTGAAGGATGAAATCACAAAGCAATCCTCAAACCAATCAAGGGTTATTAGAAGCTGATGGCAAGAAAGACACACCCCACTGAAAACAGTAATGTTTGGCTCAACTTTCTTTCCCTCACTTGCATATGATTCACGCCACCGCTGCCAAACTCCTCTTGTGCTGAACTTTGGCATGAAGTCCACCTTCACACTCACACATCAGCCCTGAAAATCACTACTGGAACTGAAGTTGCATTGAAGTTGAACAACCTACAAAACTCTGTACCAGCTGATCTACCTAAGTTTCTTTGTGCCAATCTCTCTCTGGTTCAACTACCCAGGGGTCATCACTGGATTGCATTTCTCAGATATCAATGATGCTTTACAAGGAAATGAAAAGATTGGATCCAAACAAAGAATCTAAGGAAGAACTATACATAGGCAATGCAGAATCCTTTTGTCTGGCAACTAGGTTAAATATTCTCAGAAGCTTGGTACCAAGGGTCAAGAGAATGTAATTACCGAGGCACCAACATGCAGAGGTGCAAGCAACAAATTGAACATGCCATGGACATGTAAGACCTTACAGTCAAGGAAAATCAAACCCTTTGGGGTAAGGCAGGGCTTCAATGTTGATATCAGAACTGCAGAAGTAGAACTGAAATTTCAAGTGGTTGAGGATATGGTGCAAAGGCAGGCAATGCAAAAACCGATCTGATGCAGTGTACTCCCATGACTCTGCCAGCATGCGAACCTGCTCACACAAACAAACTTGGTCAAAGCAACTTCCAAACCAGACATAACAAATTTGATCCCCAGTTCACACAATCACAGTAGTTGTACACTTATGACAGTTTATACAGTTTTGGGGTTCAGTGCAATTGCTGTGTTGAATAGTGTGGCAAACAACTTAAGCACTGTCAAGAGAACATGAGATTTAAACAATATTTTTGAAATTGGATGGGACAACAGAGTACTTGGGTACTGTTCTCATCAGATTGTCTCATATGCATTCAAGACTATTTCTGTGCAATTGCATACTAATTCAACATGACTTACATACTTGAACCCCACAACCACTGAAACTGCTCTCAACATCATACTCTAGCATTAATTCAGATAGGAGTCATATATGTCATGGCATCACTCTGATCACACCTCAACAGTCCATTGCCCTCTGAGGAGGAAACTGCTTCCTACATCAATTTCATCACCATGGACTACAGTTTGCAGTCTACTGCATACCAAGGTCAAAATACTTGTCAGTAGCCATATCTTCAAATAAAGACATCTATATGATTTATGCTTCACGGTATCTTTGTATGTTCTTGAGCAGCTGCACCAAGTAACATAGAGAAAGAAGAAAAACCACCTATCAGAGGAACCTCTGTGGCAGAGATGAGCTTGTAACTGTAAGCAAAGATTAACACTCAGCCTTGTGGGCAGTTACAGCAAGAAGCCAAAAGACCTTTGTTATGTAATTGCTACTGTCCCACTCTACTATCATCTGGACAGAAAGGGACAAGAGCATTGTGCTGAAAGAATTCAGAAGCAGAGAGAGTTGGGATATTGAGGCTCACCTGAGCTCCAATGCTTGCATGAGTGTGCACAACACCTTTTGGCTTTCCAGTTGTTCCACTAGTATACAGAATCAATGCTGGGTTTTCACCTGCAAAGTATCAAGTGAACATCTAAGTTCAACCAGACTGAGCTAAACAGGTCGTCATACAAATCAGAGCTGTTGATATGCAAGGTTATGGAGATTTCGGATCTCACAACATATAAACAAACAGGAAAAGATGAAACTGAATGCTAAAGAACAGAGGAAACAAAAACAAAACCGAAATTGAGTAGTCCTTTGAACAACAGCAACAGTGAACATGCAACTGCGAAGACCTTCAATAGCAATACATATATTTCTGACTATCTATAAAAGCATCCCCACTGACTTCATCAGCTCCCAGCAGTGAGTGTAGGTCAATGTCACACATTAACCATTGTACTGAGTTTCAGTCACAAGACCAGCAGAACAGGAGAACTGTTGCAAAAAGAACTGCAATCCTCACAGTATGTGGAACACAATTGATTACCTTCCACAGCAGAAGAGATCCTTTTGACTTCTGCCACAATATTCCCAAACGAAACAGAATCTTTGACTTCTTCACCCTCTGAGCTGTTGCCGAGACTGGGCACTGATGGAAGAGGGTAATAACGAACAGAGCACTTCTGAGCCACACCTTGTAGCAGATCCCGATGCTCCTCAGTGGAAATAACAAGGGATATATCCTGAATCCCACCATCGTTAGCTCATTGAAGTGCATGAAAAGAAGACAACTCTGACCCCTGTCCCCATTCCAAACAACTAGTCTATAAGACAAAGAAAACTGCACATTAAGAAGACAATATGGAGAATGACAGTGAAACAGGAAAAACCCCTAGCTAACAGGGCAGAGCCCTAGCTTGATCATCCATACTGTCAAAGGGAGGGGGCGAAACTGACTTCACACAAAAAGATGGAGAAGGATCACACCGAGTCCACAAAAACATGCATAAGCTCAGCTTCAGGGTAGCTAAGAGCCAATGGCACTGCCACGGCACCATTGAGCCAAGTAGCCCAAATGCCAGCAACAAATTCAGCACATGGCTTTGCCATGATGCCCACCCTCTGTCCTCTTAGGCCCCCTTCATCCTTTGATTTCTTCAAGACTCCTGTGTCACTGTCTATTGTTTGAACCTGCACCCAAGTGCCCACACTGCACATCATCAAAGCTTCACAATGACCGTAATAATTTGACAGCAACTAATACTCTCCAAAGATTTTATTTATTTTTTAACTTCTCACACTCAGTTCCCTGAAAGCTCAACAACAATGCAGATTCATGAGGAGCTGGACGATTTGTTAGCTCCTCCATAACTAAATCCGTGATGAGCTCATGAAACCTTGCAAAATCAACAGAATGAAAGGGATGCCAGGAGATTTACTTTTGGCACCAATTTGGCTACTCCTGCTGCTGCTCCATCCGCATGCACACTTGCTGCAAGTTGCCCATCATCATCACTAGTAGCATCCCTAGTGGGCTGTGCAGATTGCAAGAGTGATGAGGAGAGCTTGAAGGCTGATTGCAGGAGCTGTCCATAGCTGTGGTGCTTTCCATCTGCCATAATGGCTATTGCTCTCTGCTCTTCAGGGCTCCCAAGCTTGATTGATAACTTCACAACCTCCATAGCTTCTTCCTTCTTCTGGAACTCTACCCCACCGCACCACAAAAAAAGGCCTAATGAGAACAGATCTCTCTACAACACTGCAGCACATGAGAAGAATGTTTCTTCTAAACACCACAGCTATATCCAAAGAATTCCGTCTGCAAAATCCAAAACTAGAAGTTTTGGCCAAATCTGTGTTGCTTAGTTAGTGTCAAGATGGAAGGAGATGAAATGAGATTTCACAGCTCTACACACTGAAGGACGGACTCCAGGTCCACAGATTTATCTGCCTCGAGACCGAAGAAACATCAAAGAATAGTTTGCCAAAGATCGCCATGAATCCTCACCACCAAGCCTCAATGCAAGCAGAGGAGCTTCTTCTTCTTTTTCTTGAATTGTTCTTCACCTCGTGGTGGTGTTTTTTGCTTCCTCATACAAAGTCGATGAGAGAGCTTCCTCGTACAAATCCGATGATAGAGCTTCCTCATGCAAATCCAATGAGAGAGCTTGTTCAAGCAAGCAATTAGCTGAATGTATTCAAAGGGAGAAGGAAGGAAGGAAGGTGTGCGAGGGCAAAATATTTACCGGTGGAAAACGAGGAAGCGACGGTAGTATTGTTATGTAGCAGAATCTTGGACGGCGAGCAGTAAGGGAAGAAGACAGAAGACGAGAATCGCAAGCAGCGAAGTCGGTACAGAGTAGTAACAGCGCAAAAAGCATGCATGGAGGAGAAGCGCATCCCCGGTTGTTCGTATGTAAAAAAAGGCCACCAAATCTGTCAACGCTGGACACCACGTTTTTGCCGCTTGTGTGTGTACGTCCGACCGTCCTTCCCCACGCAGCAAACGCCGCAGCAAGAAAAAGGAACAAGCGAGGAAGGAAAGCAAAGAAAACAAGGTGTAGAAAAGGAAAAGAAACACAATGAAAGAAGCGCATTGAAAACTTCTGACACGCATTCATGAATGAATTTAGGAGCAATCTCATCAACAACTAATAATAACCACAGCTGCAATATATACACCTCGCAGATCGCGTCACCATGACCCTGGAGGACGCACAAGACTGTCGTATTATTGCATTCATTACAACCCGTCGTTCAAGAGGCAAGGAAGTCGGAACAGCCATCGCCGCGCTCCTCTCGCGTCCTCCGGGGCAGAGAGAAGAGAGAGAGTGAAGAACCAGCCAGCTGCAGAGCACACCAGCGCACCACGATAGATGGATGGATGAATGATAAGTGGTCAGCAAACAGTTTTCTGTTGAGTTTCAGTTCCCTACCTAGCTAACCATGGTTAGCTCAGTTGCTTTTTTCCCCAATGGTTACATAACTGTTCATCAAACAGAACAAGTACAATGCTAGAACCATGTCTACTTCAATCAAGAACTCAACTAGATTTGTCAGCCCATTGACCATAAGTAATTTCCATGAAATATGGGATTCTTTCATTTGAGGCCCAAAATAAAATAAAATGGATTGTTGATTGATTAGTTCAAGTCCCTTTGAACCCATTGTGACCGAACAAGGAGTGACCGGACAAATAGTCTTCTAAGCTTTTATAGTGTAAATGTTATTTTTGTTTTAAGGTTTAGGTGTTAAATTGTCATCTATTCTAAGCTTTTATAGTGTAAATGTTATTTTTGTTTTAAGGTTTAGGTGTTAAATCGTCATCTACTTTCTGCATGTAGATGGTGGGGCTTATCTTTTGAGAATGGCTGTGAGTTGTAAGGTTTGTTGTTTTGTGAGACAGGGTGACAACTGAAGATGGAATGGTGAAGCATGATTCAAGGGTGGCAGCTGAAGATGGAATGGTGAAGCGCAATTCAAAGGTGCAA
>Ga0116228_10001292_pt1 | contig 20744 bp, 18 predicted proteins | sample S1TSphfallax_2_FD_89694 | JGI IMG/M metagenome (GOLD analysis project Ga0116228, IMG submission 89694) | Host-associated microbial communities from peat moss isolated from Minnesota, USA - S1T2_Fc - Sphagnum fallax MG | ecosystem: Host-associated > Plants > Peat moss > Unclassified | place...
GTTGAAGAAGCTTTGTCCCTAGTGCCTATTGAATCCAAGAAGTGATAACAACACACACCAATCACCATTCATGCACTCCACAAATGAATAAACATTGAAAGCCCTATGTATCTATCATGTGAGATTCACATTAAGAGGGACATCAATCTCTACCATTGTCTGAGAGTGTGAAAGAATGATGAAGAGTGAGGGAGACATCGGGGATGATGCAATTCCCAACAATACAACCAATCAGCAAATGTTTGCCATCCATAACCAAGGTGGATAAATTCTGACACATTTTTGTGTGTCTTTGAATGTGCAGTCTAAGAGCAAACTAAAAAGCATATCTAACTTCTACATAGGCAACAGGACATTTCAGCATACCACTGAAACACCATGTGCTTTGCTTATTTCCCCCATGTCAATTCGTGTTAACAGCTAGCTAGCTACCAAGAGAGACAGACAGTCAGCACCCTAGAAGAATTAGGGTTTTCCCAGATGCTGGATAGCTTCAATTTTGTATCAAACTTAATGAGATACTTGAGACTTTAGAAGACAATTGCTTGAGAAGCAGGATTTGCAAACACCATGTGAATCTCTGCCTGCATCTGGTTCAAATGGATGCTCCACTCTAATTGGTCTTTGTAATGTAGCTGCTGCAATGCTGCATCTGAATGCATAGCCCTCAGGATTCTGGTTCAACAAAATTGATGATCCACTCATCCATCGTTTGTGATGTGGCTGCTGCAATCCATTTATCTGAATGCATGTATGATTACAATAACAATTGCCAGGTTATTGTTCTCACTGAGCGCGAGAGTGACGGCGAATGTGCAAAAGGTCCTGAACCCAGTCATTATTTTGTTGCAAGTTTTGTTCTATCCTTTGCAATTCTTCTACAATTGTGTCAAATGGTGGCCTCTCTTTCAGTTTTGATGACCAGCACTTGTGAATCAGTTCGCACATACCTGGAGGATAGGTCTTGATTCTCATCATCTCTGGCCGACGGTTTTCCTCTGCCACAAGTCTTGCAGCTTCATAGGCTTCATCCTCTTCAAATGGAGCAACGCCTTCCATCATCTCATACAGAATCATGGCAAATGAAAAAACATCCACACTCTTATCGTACTTCTCATGTCTAAAAACCTCAGGCGCCATGTACCTGTAGCTGCCTGTCTCTCCTGTCATCTTATACACATCATGCAAGTGCTTCATATCGATCAGCTTGCTGAGTCCAAAGTCGCCAACCTTGAGCTCCTGCGCATCATCGAAAATGAGATTGCGTGGCTTCAAGTCGCGATGGATGATGACATTGGGGCCGCCATGGAGATAACACATGCCTCGAGCAATATCCAAGGAGTATTTCACAGCAAGAAGCGGCGGTAACGACGATTCTTTCCTCCTCCTCGACTTGAACACCGCGTGCAAATCTCCCCCTGCAAGATACTCCGTGACCAGCATAAGAGGAGGCCGCAACGTGACAGCTCCCAGGAACTGCACAATGTTAGGATGCCTAACCTTGATCATAAACTCCACCTCGTGCTGGAAATCTTTCATCACCGATCGATCCTTGGACAAGGACGATCGTATAGATTTCACAGCCACTGGAGTACCTCTCCAGGTGGCCTTCCTGATCTCCCCGAACGATCCTTTGCCGATGAGAACGCTATGCTCCAAGTCGATTTCCGAGGGAATAATCTCCCAGTCCCCATTTTGAGGCAATGGCGGAGCCAGCACTACTTTCCTCTCATGATCTCCCACCACTTCTCCCCCGTAATCCTTCAGCAGCTTCACCATCTCCATGTGCCCGGACGCCAAGGCATCAGCCCGCGGAGAATTACCCCACCGATCTCGAACATTAACGGAAGCACCCTAACAAGGCAAGAACCACCAATTGACGAGCAGTCATGTTGCAGCAATTCCACCAAAACATTTGCGAAAAAGAAACGACAATCAATGTTATGCCCCTTGAAATTCATGACTTGTAAAGCAGCTTGCTGCCATCATCATCATCTCAAGGATATTGTTGTTGATTAAGCATCTTATCTACTTACTTACTTATTTACCCTGCAGCAACAAGAAACAAGGTCCTATGTAAGTGGCTTTCCGTTAGGTTGCACAACACATTGTGTGTAACAAGGCGCTATGTCAATGGCTTTCCGTTAGGGTGCACAGCACATTGCGTGTAATTGCCTTCTGAAAAGAGACGACCCCTTACCTGCATCAGTAGGATCCGCGCTGCACTCTGACAGTCGAACAAGGCAGCGACATGAAGCGGGGTGCGTTGATCGTAGTCCACTGCATTCATAAGCATCTTGTCGGAACTGAGCAGCTGACGCATGCTACGTAAATCCTGGTTTCGCACCGCCCATTGCAGCTTCGACACCTGCGCCCTGTCCACCATCGCTCCTGGATTGTTCTCACCTTCCCTCCTCGCTCGCTGGCCCCCTCATCTCATCACTGCTGCTGCTGCTTCTGCGCCGCTTCTTCCCAACTCCTGCACGCTTCATCCTTGACGCAAGGAGGCCACAATGGAGGTTTTCCGTACGAGACGTTACGTATTTGACCTGTGTATGTATGTATGTATGTATGTATTCCTAGACACCTAATCCACGTAATAATACAACGCATCGTACGCATGCACAGACTAGACGATTCATTAGTGCACGAACCATTTTTAATACGGTATGAAATACGTATCCTGTCTAGAATACACTATACAGTTTCGTTGTTTGTCAACCTGTACAGGTGTATACTTAATACGATGCATCATACACATGCATGCACTGAGTAGGCAATTTGTGTATGAACCTTTACAAATACGCTTTGATGTACGTATTTATTTAGTAATATACTGTATAAAAGAATATATTGCATTTTTTAAAATATTTTTGTTCTTGTCCTTATCAATAAATAAATACACTGTACAGTTTTTTAGAAAGGTACTGACGGTGCATGGAGGATCATTTTATTTCGAAAATTTTAAGGGCAAAAGTAGCAGTGGTTTTTTTTGGGGAGCGGGGGGGTGTTTTCTTCTGACAAGATTTTGCAGAATATCGACCTCAGAAACATTCTAAAAAGAGAGTATTCTTCTGTAATTTCTCTGTTTTTGAGAAAAAACTTTTTTTTTTTTTTAAACACTGAAAAGTATGTGTGCTCATTTATTTTATTTTATTTTATTTTATTTTCCTGTCAGAGTTTATTGCAATACAGCAGGTCTTCTCAAGATTATGCCCAGTTAAATAAATGCTAAGGCTTTAGTTCTGTCACCAAAAGATCCATAGCGAACAGAATTGCCATTACCAAAGACTCCAGCGTCAGTTTTGTCATTAAATAATCCTTTAAGTACTGAAATGAATTTTTTGTCGGTAGATCATGTTGAGGTTGTAGTGGTTTTCTTTTCCCCCAATTTTGTGATGTTGCTTTAGTGGTGGTCATCCATAAGAATATCTAGACAAATTTGTGCAATATTCAAAAACATGAAGGTAGCAATATCTTAAGCACCCTTTCCTCTTGTGTGCAGTTGTGGCGCTTTGGGGCTAATTTTTTAGAATTTTTTTTTTTTTTTGGTGGGGGAAGAATATTTCTTCCAAAAACAGGGAATTTGTGATAGAATATTGTATTTTCAAAATATTTTTCACAAAATGGACAAAACTCACCACCTAAAAAAGCAAATCGGTCAAGGTACTGTTGAAATTGTTCATAAAATCTTATGACACAGGCTATGATTTGAATAATTTCACTGTTCATTAAGACAATATCATGGTAAGCTGTTATTGACATGAAAAAAAAATAGTCAGAAAAAAAAAAAAAAAAAAGGATTCCTTGAAAGATATAATTAAATTTGTTTTGTCAATGTGGAAGCTGAGCTCACCCTAGGCTTCAGTAATCAATTACCAATGGAGAGTAAGAGATTTATTTTATTTTATTTTATTTTATTTAACTTATTTATTTATTTATTTATTTATTTATTTATTTATGATCAGAAGTGAGAATGGCTATTGAGCTAAAGTGTAAAAAATGCATACCAGGGTTTCTTGTTTCTTCTGGCAGGTGAAGGTACCAACTTGTAAAGTGCTGGCCCACCCAACCAGTGTGCAGCAGCAGCACCTTCAATGGAGTTTGGTGAACTGATACCCTAGTACGTACACTGGCACCCAGTGTTTTATTTTTCCAGTTTTGTGTTGTAGGCAAAAAGTGGTGATCATCCATAGGAAGATTTAGGCAAAATTTTGGTTATAAATGAGATATGATTTTATTTTTAAAAAAATTTAAGCATACTTCTATGATTTTTTGTGGCTATGTATTCGAACCAAACATAAATATCTGATGATTTATTTATTTTATTTTATGTTACAATTATCTAGATTGAAAACCCCCAAAACCACTCTGCATTTTCAATTTTTCAAATTTTGATTTTACTCATCGGCAGAATTTCACCAGTCACAAAGAAGGCTGTTGTTACCATGGAAAAAACCCAAATTTTGAGTTGCCTCTAAACATGTATAATATCCCATCTGAAGACAAAATCAAGGTCTCGAAAGTCCAAATTTAACAATTCTGGGGTTAAAGGGGACGTAGCTGCCAGTTCTAGAAAGTTTGACACTTGGTTCTGGTATGTAAGTTATCAGAAATATGGACCTCACTGTTAATGATTTTGTTCAGAAATGGTTTTCCTAGCAAAACCCACGCTGCCCCCCCATGGCTCCTTTTCCATGCTTTTGTTTCCACCTGAAATGCTCTTACTTTCCTCATTATGCCTAGATATCTTTCTAGTAGATTACCTCTCTACATACTCTCCCTCCCTACCAGCCCCACCACTTCAATTCGCATTTGATTCATCAAATTCACATGTTGTCATGAACGGTTTCTGAATATACTGCTATCATTCTAAAGGTTGCTTCACACTTAGAGGATATCCAGCTTATCAGTCCACTCTTATCCAGAGATACCCATTAGAGCTTATATATGCCCAGGTTCACATTGACATAAGAAATAATTTAACTTACTTCACCCATGACCGGTAGTTTGAGGGGACTGCTGTTCTGACATGGAGTTATGGGAAGTCGATTGTTGATAGTGAACTATTGTTGTTCACAATGCTATCTCATCATCATAACATATCAATGTGAAAAATTGGAGCACCGACATAGCTTTTGTTGATCATTGCAAGGAGATCTTGAAGTTCCTTTTGTTCTTTTTTACGTCTAGGTCTCTCTTTATTGTGCAATAAGCTTCCTCTTCAAGCCACCTTTTGTTGCAATATTTAGGAATCTTGTTTCTTTACAATTAGCTTCCTCTTCAAGGTGCCTTTTATTGTAGCATCTCGGCCTTTCAGTTTTTTGCAATGAGCTTCCTCTTCAAGCCGCGTTTTGCTTAACACCTTGGCCTCTCAATTTTGTGTGTGTGTTTTTTTTTTGTTTTTGTTTTTTTGTTCTTTGAAATTACAGTTGCATTTTCTTCTTGACTTTCAATTTATGTTTACAATGTCACATCAAACTTCATGAAACCATTAAAGATTGTTCTTCTTGCTCAAATTTTTCAGATTGTAATCTAAGCTCAGGACTTGTTAAACCTTGGTTATCATGTGCATACAAAGCTTATATTCGAATATACAAGTGAAATGGAGTCTTGTTCTTTATATGATGACATAAAAATTAATAGACTTATGCTTGAAAGGATGAACACACTGATTTTACACAATTACAAACTATCGTGTGTTGTTAATTTGCTTTTGAGTCAAGATCTAGATGACTAGGTGAAGGTTAGGTTAACAACTTGGTTTGCTCAATTTCTTCTGATGCAATATGACGATAAGCAATGGATTGAGCATTTTTCGTTCATCAAACCTTTTGTGAGGCAATTAATAGAAAAATTGAAGCATAAGATGTAGAAGAAATAAAGATACCAAATACAAATGTGTTGTTCCAATGAACATCAAGGTGGCATGTTCATTATACAAGCTTGCACATGCAGCTGAATATCTGCAATGCAGTGAACTCTTCATGATTGGAAAGTCCACAATTCATTTGTTGTTGCACAAATTTATACATGTCGTGAACAAAATTTTCAAGAACCAAGTTCAATGGGCTAAAGGACATAATTTGTTGTAGGTGATGGAAAGCTTCAAAAAACTATCAAGCTTGCCAAATATCTAAGGGCAATTGATGTTGCGTGGATTCATATTCAAAAGTTGAAGGTCCTTTTTGCAAGTGATTATTTATTCCTTCAAATCCAAGGAATATTCTATGCAATTGTAGGCAATTGTTGATCACAAGAAACAATTTATGGATATTTTTGTTGGCATGCCTGGTTCAATGAACGACTCAAAAGTGTTGCGTTTATCTTCAGTTTATCAAAATGCTACACTAGGAGATCTCTTCCATGAAGAAAATTTGCATCATGGCATCAACCTTACATAATTGGGGATAAGGGATACCTGTTGTTGCCATGGCTAATGGTACCTCACAAACAAAATGCAATTTGACATCTATGCTACAAGCGTTGTACAATAGATAATTGTTTCGTGCAAGAGTTGTAGTTGAAAATAGTTTCAATATATTGAAAAAAACCTTCAAGGAATTATTGATCAAGTCAAACCTAAATGTCCTATTCTTTCTAGATGTGGTTGTTTGTTGTTGCATGTTCCACAACATGATTTTGAATGGCAAAGATATTGACATTGACAAGTTGATGTTCCATTTGGAACCAAAAGATATGCTAGAGATTAATAGAAGGTGTGAGGAGGAGAGGCTTTGATCAAGGGGTATAACGTGATGAGGTGAATGAACCTAATGTTGAACTTGCATTACAAGGGGGTAAGATTTCTAGGATCAACCAATGCATTGCAATAGAACAGTACCTAGGAAATCATAGACCGATGCAGAATCATCGTTGAGGTCAAGGGTTCAATTCCTACTATTTATAAGTTATGTACATGTTTAAGGGGCTAAGGTAGGCTAGCTTAAGCTAAGTATGTTAAGTACATTATACTAGGTTAAGTTATAGTAGGTCAAGTAGGCTAGGCTAAGTTGCCATCCAGGTGAAAGCACACTACATGGAGGCCAAAATTGTTCTCACATTGTATTGTGTTTTAAGGGTCCCATGTTTGAACTTCAAACATGTCATTATTATGAAGGATGCTCACAATGTTTTTGCATATTATGGTAGGTCAAAACCCAAATAAATCAAATTCCAAAAACACTATGTTTTTTAATCTAATATGATGTGATGTTAGAATATATTTGTGTTAAAAAAAAATGTCACAACATATTAAAAAATACAAATATACTCAAATATGATTGAAGTCATTTTTAATTTTTATGAAATTTGTAATATTTATTAAACATTGTGATTTCGTATCATTAGAATAAGTTTGTGAGCCATGTGAAGAATTTGATCATTATCATATCACAAATGGGTGTTTTTGGGGGTGATGACCATAAACATGTGGTAAATTAACATTTTGACAACCTAATTCAAATCCAAACCTAGTGCATTCCAAAAAGAGAAACATGTTCCATTACATTACATATACCATAAATATAATAAGTATTCATTGAATTTAATATTTTTATAAATTCAAATAATATTAGATATCATTAACTTTGTGAAAATCAAAATATCAAGCTTAAACACCAAAGTGAAACCCAAAATTAAAATGCAACATGTTTTGCAAAAATTTACATTACATACATGTTGTGAAAGTGCCTAAAGTGCCCCCCCCCTATAACGTGCTTTCACCCATGTACCTACATGCATTTTTACGACCTACCTACTTACCTGCCCACTCACCTGCCCACTCACCTTTACCTACCTACCATAAAAAAAAAAATTTGATAATAAATTATTTAATATGGGCAAAAATTTGACTAGTCAAATGGTTCATTGTTCACCAGTCAAAATGATTGGTCAAATGATCCATACTCTATGAGTAAAAAACCACATTAGTCATAACAAACATGTCAAAAATATCTTGTCCAAAATGATGAAGTGGCTTTTTTTTATGCTTGTCCAAATTTGGTATTTTTATTAAATTTTCCAAAAAAAAACCTAGGAATTCTATTAATGGAAGAGAGGAAATGTTGTTCCATTTTCTTCCAAAACCCCATTTGAAAAAAAAACAACATGAATTCAAAAGTTCTACCTCATGTCCAAATTTGAACCAATTGTCAAATTCATACATTCGTACTTGTTAAAGCACTTACTTTAAGTCTTCCTTAAACATATCATGTACCTTATCCCACCACTCTACTAATTCACCTACTTGAATACCTAATGTTTCATGGCATAAGTTAAGCAAGACATTTTCTACCTCGAGGTCTTCATATTTTCACAACCTAAAATATGTAGAATATGGTTATTGATTATTCAATTTAATGACAATACTTGTCAACTTGGTGATCTCCATTTGTAGTTCTTATACCTCCTATTGGGACTCATATTTGTATTGTTCCTTTGTAAACTTAAGAGCTACACACCTACTAATTATTTTGGCTCTTGCAGTTTTGAAGTCTTTTACTTGTTCCTATAAGCTATGTATGTTTTGGTACACAACCTTGTTACTATGTTGCTAACCCTTCTATTGAATAGTCAAATCATCCATCTATTGTTTCACTTTCCAATATTCCTTGTTCATGTTTTCGTACTCTTGTTGCAAGTGAATGTTCTCATGTTTGATTCATTCAAATCCTACATGTATTCATTGTTGTTGGTTTGCCTTTTGTTTGAGTCATAATAGGTCATGATGCATACCATCAACATGTTTATCCCTATGCTTTACCTCCTATTGCAACATTTGGATTTTTTTTTTTGTTTGTTCCAAAAGAATTTGAACCCACTACTTCTTTTATACCATTTGTTGATTAACCAATTTCAACCTCAATATCTCTAACAACATAGCAAACATGTGTTGATTATACTTAGCCACCTATTGGAACATGCATGTCACTTATTTGTGTGGATTGGCACTTTTTCCCATTAGTACACCACTCGGTGTATGAAAACCAAGTGTAACATCTTGTGAACTAATGTTGGAAGACATACTAAATGGGCGGTAAGCAAACATGTCTATTATAAAAATACTAGCAACAAATCTTAGTTTATCCTCAATACATGGGTGCACCATTTTGTGCTTCAACTTGATGTACTTGTTCAATTGGTTTAGTTTAGTTGTTGTTTATTGCATCTAGATGGTTGAAATTGTTGAGATTCCTCCTATTGATGTAAAAGGTCTTGTTGTGCATAATACTCAAGTTCCTTGTCCATTGTAGGTGTAGGAGATTGGCACTACCTTGATTCTTATGCACATTAATTTTGACCCATTTGATATTTGAGTTTAATTTCATTGTTGTATGCCTATGTAGTGCAGTGTAGTTGTGGTTTGTGTTGTCCTTGCATCCTTTTTCGCCACTAAAGAGGGGGAACTTCACCTTCCTTTTCATTTAACTACACAACAAATTGGGGTTGGATATGCATATGCCTCTATTCCACTAGGGTTATTTGCCTAGGTGATTGACTACTTGTTTGAAGCAATTGACAGGTTTTGCATAAGTGTTGTTAAATGTGTTATGCCATACACCCAACTACACCTTTAAATGATGATGGGGGTACTTGTTTTGGTGTTTCTTCCTTCAAAAACTAGTCTTGCATGAATACTTCAATTAATGGAGTAGAGTTGCAAATATTTTTATTTTCCACCACCATATTGGTTCCCTTCAAAATTATTGTCTAAGCTACAATGCAATGTTATAACTCCTTCATATGGTTGAACATGATGTCAACCCAGTTAATCAAATCTCCTAAATTTGCAATCATAAATGTAATGACATTATAGTTGTTAAAATAACTTACTCATTCACACCGGTAAATAATTTGTAGCAACATTACAAATTAGGTGTTGTATACATATTTTTGGAAATGTTCTATTGTTCTTTTCCAACATATGCTCAAAGTCCCATTACAATATTTGTATTGCATGTTCAACATGTTCCTTTGTGCAAATAGCCAATTCAGAGTCACATGTATTAGAAATCTTGATTTTTTTTGTAATAATCAATGGTGATCTTCCAATTATTCAAGAATTACACAAGAAGATCATGGCATAGAGTTTTTCATTTCATGAAAATAACCCCATTAAATTGGCGACATTTGCCCAAGCTTATTTTCGTTTTTTCATATTAACCCATGTCTATATGTGTTCAAACTCCATAGTGTATTTTTGCAATGCTAGTGCAAACCAATACCTATCCTCTTCCTTTAGAAATATGGGTTTGGACATCCTTTCTTTTTGCCTTCTAATAGCATGTGAACATGATGGTATATGTTAGCATGTCATAGTTGGTTGATTTACACATTGTGCAAATTGGGTAATGTGAAATTCTAGCACTAGTGTGGCTAGTGTTGGAACCTTTGCAAGCTATGTTGTCATTTCTTCCTTCACCTATTCTTTAACCACAATTATTTTTTCATCTTAATCTATAAGCACCATGTTGTCTTAATCTACTACCAATGTTATTGTTAATTGTGAAGCTTCCACAACATGTGTTCAAGTTCCTATTCATTCATTGTTAAAATTTATGTTGTTAAACAATTTTCTCTAGATTACCTTTGTCCTCCTATTCTTCTTGCATAAAAAATGGTGATGACAAACATTTTTCCATTATTTCTTACTTTCATTTTAAATGTGTTTTTTTATTAACTTCTCATTCCTTTGTAATTCGTGCCAATCTTTCCAAGCAAAGTTTGTTAATTATTTTGTAGTTTGTTTATAGTGAATGTGTTAATAACAAATGCACATTTGTTGTTGTCTGTAGACAAAAGTCAATGCATTCATCATTTAAGGTAATTTGTTTTTTTTTAAAAATTGTTTTCTTGGTAACCTCCTTTCTTAGCAACACAATAATGACTCCCATGTGGGCCACCAACATACAAGTGTGCAAAAATTTGTCAATGTGGTTTGCTAACAATTTTCTAGTATACATGGACACATCTAAAATGTCATCTACACCTCATCGTTAACAAGTGCCTATGTATAAACCTAATTTTTGAGTTCATTATTCTAATAAATAGGTTGACATATAAATTGCTTCCCATTATTGGTATCTATACAACTTGTTAAGTTATTGTTACTTGAACCTGTACTACCAATCAGAGTCCCAACAATTCAAACCTCTTGTAACTTAATGGCATCATTCACATCTCAACTACATATTGTTTATACAACTAGTTGAGTGACTCCCTATACCACACACATGTAAGGTTTCAATTTGTTCACATTCACCAAAATTGGATGTGGTTCAAAATTCCACATCAATGGTGTTAGTAGTATAATATTATCAAGAAGACAATACTATAAATATATGGTAAGGTCCATACCAATGCTTGGTGAATTTCACAACCTTTGCTTCCTTTGGAAACCACAAAAAGTAATCACCAAACTTGAATGTTTTCTAAGGATGACATTGTTGTGACCACAAAAACCTATTCCAATGTGTTTCCACAACATTTTCCCGAGCCTTTGTGTTATATTATTGCAACTTCTCCAACTCATGTAAACAACTTGTCAGCACCCATACTATGTTTATATCCTATGGTTTTGCCATTGAATAAAGGCAAAGTATATTTGGTCAGCATTAAGGGATGCAAACCTTACACCAATTGGTAAAATGTGTAAATGGTTGCCACTTTGAATGTTGTACAATACAAAAATAATACTATAGATAATTGTTCATCCCAATCATTTTGATTTTCTTTTATTAGTTTTGTTAAAAATGCCTTGATCATGGGGGGACACTTAAAGTCAAATTTGGGGACCATGTGTATCTCTCAACCATTTTTAAAGGGGTAATATGTATGTATATATAAACAAGAATGCAATTTACAAACATTTATTGGTTACAAATTCATCCAAAGAAATCTACATCAAGATAATCTAACCAATATATATATGTATATATATATATTTTCCTTTTCATAATTCATGGTGATAGTAGATATAATGGACTCACTGTTCAGCTAATTGGTATTATTCACATCATATTTAAATTTGAAAATATCATGGGATTTATTAAACTAATTTAATAACACCATTATAATTGCCCCCCCCAAATTATGTTTTTAACTGTAACATTAAGTTTATTCATCAAATCAATGGGTTTTCTTGAAAGTCCCCATCTATTTCCAACTTTGTTTTTGATTCTCTACACTCTCCTTAACCACCATGTTCCATTGCTTATGACAACATATATATGAATGGGTTTTACTACCTTGGAATTTTTACCAACTCATCACTTTGAACCAATTTGGTTGTTATCATCCTACACAAAGTACACCCCATAATCATTGCCCAAGCCTAACAAACATGTACTACTAATTGATGTAGCTATCAAATAAACATCTAAATTATTGAAATACATGGATTTCTTAACAATAAAACATTCAAGCATCTATGGTTTGATTTGGAACACCTACAAGTTCATGAATATATCTAACAATCTAGACAATGCATCCATGATCACATGTTTCTTGCTAGGTTGTACACTACCCTAAAATTGTACTTTAGGAATCATGAAAATTATCTAGCAATTTTCCTAGACACCTATGGCTTGTTGACTAGATACACTAATGCATGTGATCAATATAAAACACAAACTTGCTTTCCAAGTTCCAATAGGTAATGTTGAAATTTTGCAATGCAAAAACCATTGCTAAAGCCTCACATTTTGTCATGGTATGTTTTGTTCTGCCTTGTTAAACAACCTTGAAGATAAACTAGCAATTGGTCTTTACTTATTTAGTTTTGAGCCAACATAACCCTACTACTAGTAAAAAAATATCCATATGAAATGGAATTCAAGTTGTCGATTAGGTCAAACTAACATTGGATCCTTAATGTATTGCTTCTTGATGAACTCCCATGCTCATTGACATCATGTTGTCCACACAAACGGTTATGTTTTCTGCATAAATCTTGTTATAAGTGCAAATCCTTCATGAAACACTAGTAAAACTATGCCATGCGATTGAACACTTGTATTTGCTATGGGTTGGTGGAAATCGACATGTTCACTAATGTCTATATCTTCTTGGGATATGTAATTTCCCTTCCTTAAAACTATGAATCCCAAGATCATTCTTGAGAATACTATGAAATCACATTTTTTAAAGTTCATGTTGATACCATACTCCTTGCATTTGAAGAAGCATAACCTTAGCTTGGACATGTGTGTCCATGTCACTATAAACAACGAATTCATCCAAAAAAATCTTCATGAATTGACCCATGTACTATTTAAATGCCTTACTCACTATTCATTGGCATGTAAGCAAATCATTTTTCATTCCAAAAAACATTACTAGCCACACAATTAAATGCTCCTCAATCTATGATGAAAGTAATCTTTTACCTTTTTATGGTGTAATAGATATTTGATGATACCTAAAATATCTGTCCAAAAATGAATACACTTCATCTCAAGCCACAATGTTGAATATTTTGTCGATAAATGGTAGTGGATATGAACCTTTCTTCATTGTGACATTTAGCTTACAAAAATATATGCAAATTTGTAACTTCCCATTTTTCTTTGGCACCACCACAATTGAAGAAAGCCATGTCACCTCCTCTATTGATTGTATCAAACTTGCCATTAATAGCTTGTCAATGTTTTGTTTAACTATAACACTATAGTTTGGGTTCATGCAATATTTGGCTTGTTGATACAATACTTGGTTTGATGAGCCAATGGAATTGCATTATCTAGCCCAACCTTATGTTGTGTTAACTCAAGAGGGGTCCCATTGGGTCTTTGCAGGTCCATGTCATCCTTGAATTCCTATAAAAAATAAATAAATAAACCTATTTGTATCATTATCAAATGTGCATTACTATGTATGCATTATGGTCGCTTAATGGTGTTTAGGTTTAGTTAAATGAATTGTTCCTACTTTGTCAATGTCCATTTTGCCACTTGCATATGTTGCACCTACTTCTAAACAATTGTCTCGAGTCCAAACAAGATAACATCATCCACATTTGCATGCTTAGTGGACTACTTTTGTCAAAATATTTTTAAAATATATATATTTTTATTATGTTATCATGTCAATGTTTATGTAAAAGATTTCAACATATATGTAATTCTCAAAAAAAATTAAGCCTATTTATAAATCGTTGGTTGTGAATACAAAGATAGGAGCCAAAAACCATGTTGGATAGTGATGAAAACTATGAACTTTTTTACATATGTTTTTTTAACATTTTAAAGTTACATTAATCATTCCAAGTTGTGATAAATGACTAATATGAAAGTTGAGGAATTCAATTTAAAAATTTGTTAAATTAAAATTTGGGTTTTGGTTTTGTTTTATAAAATTTGAACTTAAATATGTGTTGTATCAGATGTGGATAATTTTACAAAGGATTAGGTGAAGGACTATTGTAATAACATGATTTTGATGGTAAAAAAAGAAAGATGATAACAACCTACTACCCAAGTTCAAAAAATACTCACAATTTAAAAGATATGGAAACTTTTTATTTTAAAAAATCAAAGTATTTTTCAAAATTTTCAATTTTCAAAAGTCTTTTACCACATGTAAATGGGGTGTAATGTGCATGACATATAAAACAAATTTTTAGTTTATGACAGTAAAAAGAAAATCAAAATTAGTTAGCATATTTTGGTATGATTCAAAATTATGATAAATTTTCAAGATGAAATGCAAAATCTAACAAAATTTGCATACTTCAAAAAATTCGTATTTATTAAATAATGATTAACAAAAAAATGTGATCTATTGGGGCAACTATATGTATTTTTAATAACAAGTTGCAAGAAATTTCATTCAAAAATTCTTTCATATGAAAAAGTGAAAAATGAATAAAAATGATTCATAATCCTTTTGTAAAATAATCCCACTGGCTCTTATCTACATACTTGCACCTCATTTTAATGTCAAAAAACACGCATTATTATGCTTAATGACTGGTTTTGAAAGCTATTTTATTCATTGGATATTTTAAAAATTAATTCACATGTTCCAATAATATATTATGAATGTTACTATATATAAAATCTTATACTTTCAACACCAAACTAAATTACCATTTTTAAACATTAAAAACCAAACATGCATTACACTTATTATGGCTCATGTTAATATGATTACACCTTTTCATCAACAAATATATCACCAACAATATGGTGATAGGGGTGAAAGCACATTTCATTGACCCCTTTTGGGGCACTTTTGGGTATAACATTATAGGACATTATAATTGTTCCAAAAGCATGGTACATTTAATTTTGGGTATCAATTTTGGTTTTCGGGCCTTACAACAATTATTTTTACAAAATTAATGTTATGTAATATTATTTTTTAAATAACAAATTTCATTATCTATATTGAAGGGTCCATGAATATATTTATCATATACATTGGTATAATAGGGCCATAGTCTCGTTTTGACTACACTAACTTTAGGGCTTCATTAGTCATTAAAATAATCAATTTTAATGATTTTTAAAAAATGACCCATTTAGCTATGCTTGTCATCTTCTATGTGGATGTGATTTTTGTCAAATTTTCAATTTACCACACACAATTATCGCATCTTTGATGAAGAAACGAAAATTTTGAGATGAAAATTTACAAATTAGTCACACGGTATCCAAACATGGCTAATATTATGTGAAATGACATTGTTCAATATACTTTCAACTTTCATAAAGACTAAAAATCATTTATATTATTTTTGAAATATATTTGTGTTTTTGAATACACATGTACATTACATTTGTTTCCACAAATATATTATAATCTCCCACTTTATAAAATGAAATGAAATAGTTTATTTTTTAATATCTTGCCTAGGTTATATTCTAACATAATATGCAAAATTATTGTGAAAATCTTTCAAAAGTTTGAGGTGGGATACATTCAAACATGCACATCCTTGGAAAGTAATACAATGTGACACCCCAAAGGGAGTCAATGTAATGTGCCTTCACCCATAATGGGTTTTTGGGTACACCATGTCCTCTAGGCTTATTATGGGTTGAATTCATGCCAAATCTAGAATACTTGCTACATTAATATTTGGGATTGGGCCAACAATTTGCGGAATAACATCTGATTCCATTCGTGATTTAAATTAGTATTCCAACCTCTTCTAGCTGGAGTTTACCCACCTATACATGTACCATCACCATGATTGTTTATTGTCATTACAAGATTTGTTTCCATTGTTATTTGATTAGTTGTAGTACTTGTACTTTTTAAAATTGGTTTTGATACCACTATGTTTTTAACCGGTTTCATCTTTTGCTCTAGGTAACATTTCAAAATAAGAGATATTTTCAAAATTGCCTGAAATCTAAAGTATATTTAAGTTTTAGCATCAATGTGTTTACGTTTTGAAATATTTCTTCAATCGTTCTTATTGATGCATTCCCTACCATGCTAGATTCTAATGCAATAGGTATTTTAGCCTACACCTCCATATTAAGTAATCATGCATAAATAGTATTCCAGGTATTTAGAAATATCAATTTCCCCCTTTATGGGTTAATTAATTATAGTTGTTGAATTGTCTCCACAAACATCTTCTTCATTTTCTCTTATTCTATCCAATACATGTAGTAATTTTGTTCTTTAGCGGCTCCCTTTCCTTGAACACACATTCTTCATTCTTTTGATTTTTGGTTGCCACTACAACATAAAGATTGAAACAATTGATGTCAATTTCTTTGTTAGTATGGCATTCTTGTTCTTAAACATCTTTTTCATTTCAACACATCGTGGACATTCCACCATCTTAAGGCCCCACTAGACACCACATGTGACAAGGAAATTGCATTGGTTTGACATTTTTGTTATTATGAGCTATTACCCTAGTTAAATTTATAACTACTCCCTATTTCTTATTGCAACATGTCTCTATTGTGTGATTTGCATGCTTGTAGTTTGTATAAAACAAGGTGGTGTGAACATTTTAGTGTGACATTCTTGTCCTTAAACATCTTTTGCATTTCAACACGTCGTCGACACTCCACCATCTTATGCCCTATTAGACCACACACGTGACAAGGAAATTGCATTGGTCTAACATTTTTGTTATTATGAATAATTACCTTAGTAACACTTATAATTATTTCCTCTTTCTTATTGCGACATGTTTCCATTGTGTGATTTGTATGCTTGTAGTTTGTATAAAACAAGTTGGTGTGAACATCACCTATTATTGATGTGGTCATTGCGGTAGACACTAGTTTTGGAATAATCAATTGAATATAACTTTTCACCTCAATGATGTTGTTTTCACATGCCATTCCAACATTTTTGTGTTATTGTAAGCTAGTTCTCTACGCACCTACTATAGCAATCCATAGGTATGGTTGAAGTTCATACTTGAACATTGTAGTACAAAAATTATCAATTGACTTTATTTGCAAACTATTGGCCAATTTCATCAAACGCTCTTCATAAACTTCCAATGTCTTTGTGTGGTTTTTGTTTAAATGCTTTTGGTTGCATGTATACATGTTCATCATTCTTCATAGATTTGAACCATTTTTAAAATGTTTGTTCCATTTCTGGAAAAATGTTGTTGGAATGTTTTGCAAGGAAATTTTAACTCCATTATGAGATTGTATCTTGTAAAATGAATAGAACATGTTAACAATGTCTCCATCTTTTGTTTCACCATTCGTTTGTATTGTTACTTTGAACACTCATACATGAACATTTATATCTTTGACATATGGTGGATAAGGAAGTTGTTTCCTAAGATGACGCCTTTTAACCTTTATTAGAGTAACACTTCTTGGCACTAGTATTGTCCATGCAAGCATTGGAGGATTACTCCCCTTAAATTTAAATATTGCATGTTGTGTGAGTATTTGTGTAATTGGTTGACCATTAGTGGTTAATGTATAACCAAGTCTTGCTCCCAATATGCTTGTTGTTATGTTGGGAATAACCCCATTCCATATTAGTAAAAACATCATACGTGGATATGTAGTAGGTATCCATGTGGTACACTAAACATTTTTATGCAAACTTCCAAAATCATTGCTGAGATTGAATATCTTTATGACACCACGTAGATTGTGATTAAACATTTGCATGTGTCAACCCTTAACAACCATCATCATCAGTTGTTGATTGAGTACTTATTCTATTGATAATGGAATTGCTTTTACTAGTATCCCAAAACTTTTGGCTACACACCTCAATCTTGTTCTTGAGCTCTTTACTTCATTGTGATATTTTTGTTATTAATGGTTCATCATGCATGATCGCCTAATTAGTAAATTGTTCCATCACGTCATTTGTTATCATTTATTGCAAATATGGATAGGCCCATATTTGAGATGCCCTTCCTATATGTAGAAGGTACATGGCTTCAATTAGGTGTTTTAATTGTCTTGAAACACACCCTAGTTAATACCTTTTGAGAAATGTGTGTTATAGACATTGCTGCAAGAGTCCGATGTAAAAATCTAGGATCATTAAAAAGAACATGAAAGTAATTGGTATTCTTGTTATTGGGACTAATTCTCCTTGTGATAATTGTATTGGTTGAATGATCATTTACACCAATCCAACCAACGGTTGTTGCATAGTTTGCATCGGTGGATTTGCCAAATGTGTTTTCAATGTTTAAAAAACATGCACCTATGGCACTCTTGCCAACATCTTTGCATAATCTAGTTCATTTTCATTCATCGAGTACCATTGGACATGTGGTTATCTTTAAAATATTTTTGGACTACCCACAAGTCGAAAAGGAACCCTTGTCCTTTTTTTTTTCTTCTTGTTCTATTAAGGCTTCCAAACCAACAAGTACCCTTCCTATTGATTGTGGTGTTTGTCCTGGTTAAATTTGTAATCATGTGATTACATTTTATTGTTGTGGAAATTTAAATTGCTAAGACGCAACTTCAATAGGTTCTTCCCTTGCTTGCCACACTCCCTGTGCTTGCAAGAGTGTTTTCTAAATAATGTTGCATTGGTTTATCATCGATTGATTACATTTCACATTGTTGATCGCCTACCATAGAAAATCCTTAATCTTTGACATTTTTTGTTTCAAATCTTGATACAACATGAATACTTTGATGCACGTTTCTAAGAGTATTTGCAACTTCTTTGTTGTTGTTTTCCATTTGCATCACTTATAAACCCTATGCATCTTGATCACTTGCTTGTTTCAATTGTCTTTGTAGACTTTTAGTTACCATTTAGACATATGTATATTTTTACACATCTTAAAACCAAAGTTTTTCAAATGGGTATGTATCCCATGGACTTTTGGGGCAGATGTTCAAAAACCAAAGTAGGTGCTTGTGTAAAAAGCAAGGTGTTGCTACCCATCTTAAGACCTCACTAGAGGTGCATTCACACTTGGTGTTAGGGATTCCAACGTTGAGTCCCTTAACACCACACTAGTCATTTAAGACTTAAACTTACTCATCGTGAAGATTTTATCTTAAACTAAACATTCATTCATTTAACATTAAGCTATCACATGTTAACATAGGGTGCCACTTACAATGCCACCTATATTTTCATTTAACATTGATTTAACATCAAGTGTGAATGCACCATAGGTGTGTTAAAGTGTCTTAAAATTGTGAGAAAGGGGATACCCTTTCATGAGGACTTTTGTGCCCAAATGTCAAACTTGGCACAATAGCAGATTGAAAGTTATGCCCCATGCAAGTGAACCTGTGAATAAAGTCAAATTATAACACGGGTTGAGATTACAAAGTGAATAGACTTTTGTTCTTCTTATATCAATCTATGAAAGCCCTCAACCCTTCAAAATTCAAATGAAATGGCGGTTCTTGTCCCAATGGGTTACCATCCAATTAACAATATGTTCCTCAAGTTCCCAATAGCACCTCTATTTCACCATTTTTCAACAAAAAAATTGAAAGATTTTTCATTTTTTTTTTGGGGGAATTTATAAGCAAGAATTTACAAGGATACTTACACATATGTATATACTTTCATAGTTCATATTAACAGCCAAATTTGGCTAATTGTTTTTACGGAAGGTTTTGATTAGGTATCTAAGTTGATTGCAAATTCAGTTTTGTGTGTGCATTCATTTTGCACTTGTGGTGTCATTTTGTTTGCATGTGGATTTTATTTCAATTGTGCCCAAAATAAAAAAGAAAGCAAATAATATTTCAGTCTTCATCTGTAAGGACCAGGGTTGGGCAGGTATTTGATTTTGTGGTTTTTCAGATTATTTTAGAATCAAAGGATCACTGGTTCTGGGGTTTTTTAAAGAATTGGAATCAAAGAACCGTGGGTTCTAGGTATTTCAAAATCCTCAAAGAACCGACAGTTCTCATGAAAGAACTAGTAGTTAACATTAAGAACCTCGGTTAATAGGTCAGAATTAGTTCTCGACCCATTTTTTGAGAACCACGATCAATAGATTAGAACCAGTTCTCAACCCATTTTTTGAGAACCACGGTCAATAGAAGAGAACCAGTTCTCAACCCATTTTGAGAACCATGGTTATGAACCAAAAAAAACCACCCTGATAACCAGTGAGGGGTTTGGTGCAATTTCTAATGCCCACCCAAAGACTGCAACAACCCAGGCTTAGAGAACACCCGCAGAAACATGCAATTTTGAACTAGGATCTTACCAAACTTATAGCAAGAAGAAGCCAAAGTTCAGCTGGTTCTTGGGCAGATATATAAATCTATTGCAGTTGAATAGTAGGTTTGACAAAAATA
>Ga0116228_10001294_pt1 | contig 20739 bp, 12 predicted proteins | sample S1TSphfallax_2_FD_89694 | JGI IMG/M metagenome (GOLD analysis project Ga0116228, IMG submission 89694) | Host-associated microbial communities from peat moss isolated from Minnesota, USA - S1T2_Fc - Sphagnum fallax MG | ecosystem: Host-associated > Plants > Peat moss > Unclassified | place...
ATTAGGTTGTTTGGCGTTTGTTATGGCAAGCTCAAACATTCTCCATTGAGTTCACTTGCGCTCAAAGAGATTGTTCGAGTTGTAGCTAATAATGGCAGTGCAAACTATAAGCATTTTTTTGCACAAGTAACAATGTGATGTTGGGCTTTAAAGGTAAATGCTATATTGTTTGAATTTGATGTAAGGTAAGAGTTCTTCAACATTTGTTGCCAAAATGAATAAGGTCAAGTTTGTGCAATTACAAGAACTAAAAGATGGCTTGTGCATGAATGTGAATCTTGAGCTTGGAGTTTTGAGGTCGGAACTTAAAGTTTAATGTGATTTTAATCCACCTACATGGATGAATATGACCATAGATGAATGATTTCATATGGATGAATGTCATTTTTACATGGATAAATTTCATTTATCATTTGGATAAAATAAATCAATCATTGGACGAAATTCATCCATGATTGGAAGATAAATAAATTCAAAATTATTCATATCCATCTTCATTTGTTGTCCAAATATTAATATCTCAAATTTCAATGTCATTTAATAATGATGGATAATGAAATTGTGATAGTAGGGGAAATTATGATGGTGGGACCAAAGTGATTTAAACATTTTTGTTTAAGAAATGATTTTCATGAACAATGTTAAACAATTCAGAAAATATTATCATGGAATGAGTGTCACCCTCCCACCCCCCCCTCAACCCAATTGTTGTCAACAACATTATATATTTACTTCATGGAGAATTGGGATGCCTTGAATATAAATAATTATTTAATCAGCCCCATTATCATTTATGATAATAGGTTGTTTGAAAAATAATAATAATCAAGATTCCTAAGACTAAAATTTAATTTATTTCAAAAACCAATTATTATTAATGACATTACCTAGTTTTAGAACATTTAAAACATTCAAAACCAAATATTTCAACAACATTAGTTAAATTTGAAAAAAGTCATTACACCCTTGACAAGGATGAGAAAACGAACGCCATTGTTGCCAACAATAGTTATACATAAGTTTGAAAGAAGTTGTGGCACCTTTTAGAAGAGGGGGAGGAAAAAACCCAATGTCATCAATAACACTGGGTTAGTTTGCCTTGGAAAAAAATAATAACAATAATTAATTTAAAACTTTAAAAACAAAAATGACCATGGGGTGGATGGTAGCATAATAATGGTATTATAGTTAAGACATTTTTTAAATAATGGCATTTTAAACTACAGACATGAAATACATTTATAATGGAATTTACATTATATTATTCAACAAATGTAATATCACATATAATTAGATTGTGTTTCATGAAGCTTTAGTTAATTAAAATTATGGGAAAGAAAAATTTATCCATACAAATTTAATCATAAAATAAAACATTCATCCATAATGAGGATGAATGCTTACATTCATCCCCATGTTTATTTCTAAGTTTACTAGTACAACATTCATTTTACAGTCAAATTATTAGGTTTTATTTGCATCATGTGTCTAAGGGAAAAAATATTTTATTATTTCAAGTTCCAACTTTAGGCTCTAGGCTTAGGCTCTAGGCTCATGAAATAGCTTGCCTCACATGAACTAAATAAAAAAGTCTCTAACTTTTGCATTTTTTCATTTGTATGTTGAATTTTGTTTCAATGCAATGCTTGGTTGTTGAACTTACTAGAAATTGACTTAGGTCACACATCTTTTGATTGATTCAACTTTTCTTCTTGGTCTTGCTTTTGATGTTTTTAGGGTTTAATGATGAAGGCTAAATATGATCTTATTTGTGTTATTGTGTTTATATTATAGATTGAAATGTGCAAAACAACATGAAGAGGGATTGTGATTATAGTGGTAAGTGGATGAACTTATAAGAGAAAATTTTGTAATTATTCAATGAATTTCTTTTTGATGGCAACTTCTCACCTTGTATGTTAAAAGGGAAGTTCCAATTTTATGTGCTATTATAATGACAAGCATTATTGAAGTGCATAAAATTGTTTTCATTTTTGCACGTAGTCATCACAACTTTAGTGGATGACCTAGGTCTACTCAATGTGTTTTCTCCTCAAAATGGCCTTTTTTCTCTCCATATATATTTTCTTGGTTGGTCTTATTGTTGGAACTACAAAAGGTCTTTAGTCCATTGTGTCTTATACATGGAATTAAGGTTTAAGGTCCATTATTTGTATATAGAATTGTGTCTTATATCAATATAGTGTGGTTTAATTATGTTGTTTCACAACAAGGCATACATAATATTCGGGTGGAGAAGCTGCTACTTAATTGATGTTCCAAAATTGATGACCCACTTCAAAGTTGTAATTAACCTTATTGCGTTACAAGTATGCAATGAACCCAAGTATACACATGTGACGCGCTCCTAAATCCCTTATTGGACCCACTTGAGGGTCCAACTATGTAGAGTTGCGGAAGGTTGGGACTTGAGGGCCGCTCCCGACTTCTAGCACTAGAAAGGGGGTAGAGGGGCGTGCTAGAAGTCCCGGGATTAGACTAGGAAGGGGGACTAGATTATCAAGCTTGAATCTGCATCCAAAGACCAACCACAAAAGGGTTAATTCACATTTAGGAACACCTTTGGGTGTTGGGACAAGCCACGGGCACTTTGACACACTTGATTCACCACAGCCTGGACTCAGGGGAAACCACCACCTTCCCCCATATAGTATTATCTGCGTTACTCCGCGGGAGCCACATCCGAATGGCTCTTTTTCCCAGGACTCCCAAGTTGGAGTCTCAAAATTGTCCCAAGTCGGAGTCCCAAAACTTTGGGAGCTCATATCTCCCGACTGCAGAGTCTGATTAAGACGAGGTCTAAACCAACGTTGTAGCTCTCTTTGAGAGCTTTCCGATGCCATGTTGCACTTTAGAATCGAACGTCGGGAAGAGGTCGATTCCTGACTTTTAGTGGTCGAGAATCAAACTGCCAATTTGACTCCCGGCCCTTCTTTTGCCCATAACTTGGGCTGCAAATGTCCAAATGACCAATGCAAGGCCATTTTGGACATCTACACTTCAAGACCTTTCCACTAACACCAAGAACACCCCAATGCGAGGTGTTTTGGCCTTTGCTGTCGAACTCTAAACATTCGAGAGTCCCGGAGGGCTCCAAATCCCCAACTTTGGGGGTGTGAGTTTCATCCTCACACTTAGCCCCAAAGTGGCGTTGCGACACGTGGCATAGTCTTATATATAATTGTTTATATAATCATGAATAATCTTGTATATAATTATTTATTTATTTTTTCATTTAAAGTAGGTGCAACTTTTGGCTATTTGCACTATGTTAGTTTTAGGGTTTAAGACAAGGGGAAAACATTCAAGTCCCCTTGTTGAAACTTAGGCCAACAAGTTTCTTATCGATAGTTAATTTACATTGGAGAAGACCAAACAAATCTTTTTCAAGTGACCCTACCACCACCCTAAATGTGAATGACCTTATTTGTGTTGCAAGTCTCTATGTTGCAACCCCACTTTGAGGCAAGTGTGAGGATGAGATTAACACTCCTAAAAGTGGGAACTTGGAGTCTTCCAGGACTCCCGCAACTTTAGAGCTCAATTGCAGAGGTCAAAACACATGATCTTGAGGTGTTCTTTATACCGTTGGAAAGGTCTTGAAGTGTAGATGTCGAAAATGGCCTTGCATGAGCCATTCAAACATCTGCAGCACAAGTTATGGTCAAAAGAAGGGCCGGGAGTCAAATTGACAATTTGACTCATGACCACTAAAAGTTGGGAATCGACCCGACCCCAATGTGTGTAGGTGGAGTGCAACACACTATTAGAAAGCTCTTGAGGAGAGCTACAAGTTTGCTTGAAACCTCGTCCCAATCAGAGTTCTGAGCCGAGAGTTATGAGCTCCCAAAGTCCCGGGAGTCCAATTCGGGACAATTTCGGGATTTTTCCTTGGGAGTCCTGGGATTAAAAGCCATTTGGATGCGAGTGCAGTGAAGCAACACAAATAATACTATATGGGGGGAGGTGGTGGCTTCCCCCGAGTCTGGGCCGTGGTGAGTAAAGTGAATCCGTGTTGCCCATGGCTTGTCCCAACACCAAGGGTGTTTTTGAAGGTGAACTAACCCACTTGTGGTTGGTTTTGATGCAGGACCAAGTAACTAAATAGTTGTCCCTCTTCCTAGTCTAATCCCAAAGTTTTCAGCATGCCCCTCTCACCCCCTTTAGTGTTAGAAGCTGGGAGCGGCACCAGGGACCAATTACTTCCGCTCTTTAACATAGTTGGACCCTTTTTGGGTCTAACAAGGAACTTGGGGGCGCGTCATTATAACTATTTCAAATTTGTAACTTTCATTGTACTTTCAAGTTTGTTGTTTGTAAGGAAAGCAATTCAAGTCATTATAATGTTAGTTGTTACATCTAGGTCATAGTCATATTGTAATTATTTTTTCCTTGATATTGAACAATTGGTGTTTGGTTGGTATATGTTGATATTTCTTGGGAAAGTTGGTGATTAATTGGTATTTGTAACAATGCTTAAGTTTTTTGCTCTACCACCACAATCTTGACATAGGGCATGCTTTGGAAATACCTTTTATCATTCTTCTTTTTTTGTAATTTTGTGTAAATTGGTTAATTTCCCATTAGAGGCTCTAGACACACCCATCAATTGATTGTTGTCTCTATGGGAACATAAATATCTTAGTAAGTCATGGTGTAAAGATGGGTGTCTTATTGTTTAAGAGCCATGAGTATTGCTAGAACAAACAAAAGTTTTGTACATAAAAAGGTTTGAGTGTATTTTGCTTGTTGTGTTGGAAATGTATATATGCATTTTTTTTTAAAAATTCTTTGGGTTACTTTCAAGGGTATACTTATAATTGTAGTAGGTGTTAATGTTTAAAGCTTAGGGTATTTATATACCTATTTTTGAAGGGTAATTGTCCCACTTGTTGGGATCTATATGTGTTTGATTTTGACTATTGTTATGGTTGTTGGATTATGTAGTAACACCATGGGGAAGATATCAAACTAGTGAAATTTGCAAGATCTAGCAAGGAGATTATATTAAGTGAAAATGAAACTGAAATCACCTGCTTGGACAAAGCTAATGAGTCAATTGAAGACGTTGGTTGCACTATCAACCAAATGCCAAAGAATCTTCCCCCTAGATGCTTGTCCTTTCCATTTTAAGGATATACACAATTTACCATGTGAAGGTATTAACCCCCATAGGTTAAGAATTGGCAAAGATGTGTTGGAAACTGAAATGATTCAAATGTTTGGCCTTGCTAGAGCTTCAGGTATTCTTTTGCAAATGTCCATGATGATAGGTGTTGGATAAGATTATGGAGTTATATCCCATTGTGTATGGAAAATCTTTTATCCCAAAGTATAAACTACTAGGGAAAGAATTTACAAAAGACATTGTGGCAAAAGTGGTGAAGGGGATATAAGTTAGTTGGGCTACTTTTGGCCATGAAACTAAAATTAGTCAACAAGGGAAATGGCAATCAAAGTTAAATATTTTGATTGCAAAAAAGGCATCATTATTGGGCTTGAACATGTACATGTGGGAGGTGAAGACGAAATTAAATGTTATTGACATTGTGAAGGTGGAAAAAAGTGTCAAAACATAAAGTGAACCATAATTAAAACCTACAAGTATTGGCAAGGTTGGAGAGATTAGCCTTTGGATATGATACAAAAAAATAAAAATGAAGTGGTTCACTTGTTGTATGTTGTTGGGAATGAAATGGAGGTTGCTAGATTAGATATTGACACCATGAACAAGGATAAGGAAGGACTATGCATTAAGATGGAGTGATGCACCCCCAAGCTCCTTGATAGACTTAGATGCGAGGCTAAGGTGAAACAACGGAAAAATAAAAAGTTGGGGCATGCTCCTTGGTTCTTAACATTTTGGGGGCTAGAAGGGCATGCTAAAGCTTCGGGATGGGATTAGGAAAAATGACAAGCAATTAATCACTCACATAGACTTGCACAAAACCAAACAACAAGTTGGTTAATGCATAGTTGGAGCATTTTTGGTGTTAGGACGAGCCACGAGCGAATTCGGACCCATAAGATTCACCACGACCCACACTTGGGGGAAGCCACCACCTTCCCCCTTATAATATACTTTATGCCTTTCCACGAGGCCCACATTCAAATGGCATTTTGTCCTGGGACTCCCAAATGGGAGTCCCGAAATTCTCACACTAGGATTCTTACAACTTTTGGGGCCCATAACTTTGCATGCAGACCTTTGATTGAGATAAGGTTTGAATCAAAGTTGTAGCCTTTGTCTAGAACTTTCCAATGGTATGTTGTATGTGACCTGCACGCAAAGAAATCGGGTTGATTCTTGACTTTTAATGGTCGGGAGTCAAATTGCCAATTTGACTCCCAACCCTTCTTTTGGCCATAACTTATGTTCTAAGTGTCAAAATGGGTCGTGCTAGCCCATTTAAGAAATATAAGTTTCAATAACCTTTCAATGATATAAAGAACTTTTCAATCCAATGGGTTCTGACCCTTGTAATCGCTCTATGAAGATTTAGGAGTCCATCGGGACTCTAACTCCCAAAGTGGAAACTCCCTTAGGAGTGTGAGGGTTCATTCTCTCACACTTTCCTTCACTTTTGGGCTTCTTCTTGGCCCACAACCTTGCAAGCCCTTGCCTTGGTCGCAAGCCCAAGGTTAAGGTTACGACATGAAGCATATCAAAGTTGTGCATGAGTTTGTGACAACCATGAAGGAAGAAAAGGCAAAGAAGTTACATGTTTTGCAATAGTTAGATGAAGTAGATGGTGGAGTTTTTTTATTTATAATTAGTGACGCTTTACTTTTATAAAAAAATGTTTTGCAAACAAGATGAAGCCATTGTTGATTTGGTGGCTCAACAAAAGGAAAATGTGAAAAATGTGAAAATGGTGGAGAGGAAGTTAAAATCTTTACGGCTCCAATTTCATGTTTTGATAGGACAATTGTTGCATCTCAAGAAGGGTGTTGAGGGGTTATGTACTCACTTGCACCCTATGCGTGTAATGAAAAGACTTTGACATACCAATAGTTAGAAGAAAAGATATCAGAAAGGAAAGATTGGACAAGTAAGTTATTTAAGCGAGTCCATAAACTATTGTAGGTTGAAATGTTGTAACAAGTCAACTTGATAAAATATACAAAACAATTTTTTGCAAAAGGTCAATTTGTCATATCAAGTTGATTTGTAAAAATGGTTAGACATTTGTAACTACTTGTGTATTATTTAAGGCAAGAATCAAGAAAATAAAAGGGTTATTTTGTTGAGTGTGGAATGGTATATGAATGTGTTTTTTCCATTTGAGTAGTTGTGAAAGGACCGCTAAAGAATAATAGGAAGGAGTAGAGGTTTGGATGGCAAGAAAAGTTATGAAAATATGAAGAACAATGAAGATGAGTTCATGGTAATGTTCTTGTTTTTCCTCATTATTGCTATGTATGTTGAGATTGATTGTTGAAGTTGGTCTTAGTTAGTTAGATATGTGGTATTTAAACTAATGGAGTAAGGCAAGGTCACTAGTAGAAAACCCCTATTTTGAACCAAAATGTTTTCATCTAGATGTGATTTCCAACTATGTTGCAACTATATATTTTTATTTAAATTTTGAATAATGGTAATTACCAATGAAGTTGATTCATCAACTAAATCGGTATATAGTTGAAAGCAATTTTCAATTAAGTGGTGTTTTGCTGAATATTCCATTCAATATTCTTAACATCAACAATGTTTATAAGTTGAAATGCCTACTACATTGGTCATTCTTGGAATATTGTTAACATTTAAGGTTTTCTAGTTGACACATAATCAAGACGTTAACCAATGTTCAACTATTTTGGTGACACCATCAACACATGCATGGATGGTAAAATGTATTAAAGGATGGATGAAATCATGTAATTTCATTTGCAGCTTTGTTATAACTATCTTTCAATTCAATTAAACAACTGATAGGTGACTTTGCTTTTATACATATCATATATGTTATGATTTATGCTAAATTTTGATAACATTAAATTACATATTTTTGTAATGCATATAAAATTTGAATAAATTCTCTTGAATATAAATTATTGATTTAATCTTGTATATGTTCATACATGTAGTATTTGATTTTCATGTAGACCAAATTTAGCTTATGATATATAATTGATGATGATTAAATTGTGAAATTTTAATGTTCATTCATTTCTTTTCATGTGATAACTTAGTATTAATTGAAAATTATGATCAAAATTCATTACACATTAAATTACATGTAATTTTATTTGTAAAAATGAATGGTTATGTATGATGTTATTTTTTAATGCATTCAAACAATAGTATTCAATTATGAAATAAAATTAAACAAAAAATTGAAATATAAATTGATAATAATGCATATGTTCAACTTGTATATGTAATTTTTATTTTTATGTAGATCGAATTTAGTTTTCAATATATCAAGTTATGATAGATAATTGATATTTATGTGGAACTTTACTGTTTATTTTGTTTTATAAACATGATAACTTTATATTTGTTTAAAATTTTATCAAAATTCATGGAATTGAAATTAAATGTAAGGTAAAAATGAAAATTTTCTAGGATGATTTTTTTTCATTTAAATAATAAATTAAATTGATGATGATGATGATGATGATAATAATAATAATAATATAATTTAAAATATTTTGTATTGAAATATTAGTTAGACTAATATGTTTACTAAGGGGGTATTTTATTACTTTGCTTTTGAAATTGATTTAAAAACATTAAAAATTTGAATAGGTTTTGATGTTATTTTTCAACATGTTTTGTGAGGTAGTTTGTTTATGTCCCTTATTAGGGTATTCCGATATATTACAATAATTTTATTATTTTACTTCAAAACAAACCAAAGAAAAAAATGTCAATTTTTTTTTTTTTCCTAATCAAAGGAAACAACACAAAAACATGTCCCAAACTGAAAAGTTGTCCAATGTAAGTACCAATGTTCTTATATACCTATATTCTTTTGTTTTAACAATAATTAGGCAATATTATATGAAAATTTAAAAAAATACCTCCTAAATTTGGCTATTTGTTTATTTAATTGCCTATTCTACCTTGTATTACCTTTTTTGCTCAAAACTACATGTTCACTTATCTACGTATCTTTTTCTAGCTAACAATGTTCAACGCATGTTATGATAACTATTTTTATAAATTCAATGAAACATAATTATGGTTATTTGGAATTAATGTAATAATGAATTTAGTGTTAACTATTGGTTTGAATATATTTTCAAGATTTTTATTTCATTCTTATTTTATTTTATATCAAATAATAATAACATGCATAATTAGTATGGACATCTAGTACATGATTATATAATTTCAAAATATATATTTCGTTTGTCAATATTATATTTATTTCAAATTTTATTATTATATTATTATTCAATGTATATATTATTAACTTATAATATTTATAACAAGTTAAATAATAATACAAATAATAGTAGTTAAATAACAACCTAGCTTATATTAACTACAATGTTAAATTGTTAATGTTATTTTTATAATTTTTACTAAAAATATTAGTTATTATAATATTTTAATTATTAAATAAACTATTAGTTTATGTCTATGTTTAATTAAATTAAAATTAGGTTGTAAATTAGTTGTAACTAATTGAATTGCAATTATGTTATTATAATTTGCAATTAAGGTAAAATAATTGACCACCATACATTCAAGTTATTAAAGAACTTTAAATTTTAATACATCCTTCCTTTGTTTTTCAAGCTCAAAATGATGTTTTAGAGTTCAACTTGGAGTAGCCACGGCCATTTAAATCATTCAAGGGTGTAAGCATGGTAAATAATACAAAAATGAAGTTGAATTTGAAACAATTTTTGACCAAAATACCAGAAAGTATATTAAGATTTACTTAAATTTCATTTTGAAACCATTGTGATTTTAATTAGGTTTATTATAAACATAATACAAAATTATGTTTTTTTTAATAATAAAAGTAGGTAACAAGTATGTTTGAAATTGATTCATCAATATGATGTTCAAACATTGTTTTTCAATTTTTTTTATAATGAAATAGACATGTATGAAATTACAACATAAAAGTTGTTGTGTATTAAAGGGCATCACTAAAAAACCCATCCACTTTTTTTTGGATAGAATATATTTATTTGAATCAAATATTACATTACAAAAAATAGGCTTTCAAAGTTATTTACATTTAGGAAAAATACTTAAAACCTACTTTTACAATGTGAAAATTTTAAATTAATGCATAATAATGAAGAAATATCTTGTTACTAATCATTGAACTGAAAGGATTGCATGTATAATAATTTTGTGATGGGTTTTGGTTCTACCTTTTGTTCGTTTCACAAGTAAACTACCAAGTACATTTAGCACACTTTCACCCTCAAAATAGATAAGAAATGAAGAAGATATGGGCATTGAAAGTAGGCGAGGTAAATGTTCAGTCATAGGCCTAATTCACACATTCCAATTTAGTACATTCATGCTCTTTGTGTTTCTTTTCCATTGGTTCTTTTCATTTAAAGAAGTAATGTAAAGCTTAACTTGGTGCACCCATAGTTATTTAGATCACTCAAATTGAATAAAAAATGAATAAGATTTGACATTCTAAAATAATGGGTCATTTTTGGAAGGAAACACATTATCTGATTTTGATAGGTTCTATGCTTCTTCTATGTTGTTCCTTTATTTTTGGAGCTTAAAGAGATAATGTAGAGCTTACCTTGACATTCCCATAGCTTTTTACATCATTCAAATCAAATAAGAAATGAAAAATGATCCATAAGTCTTTAGTTGTAGGCCTATGTGTGTTGTTAATTAGGCTTGTCTTCTCATGGTGGAAACTAATATATTTGTCCCATATTGTTTGGCTTCCATTTCAATACTATATAAGCAAATGCACTGGGATGATGGAGAAGCAAAGTAAACATGAAAATGTAATAACCATTTGGGATGAGCATATAAAAAAGGCCCAATTTTAAAGGCTAAGTTAAATGAAATAGGACTCTATTTGTATATTGGGTATAGGCCTAATGCCTATGTTTAGTTTTAGCTTAGGTGCTTGGGTCTAGCTTTAACCTAAGGTTAGACAAGGGGGCCTAGGTCTAGACCTAACTCATCCCTAGGTAATTAGGTGGTTGCCTATGATTAGGCACCACATAATTATAGGTTTAGGTTATGCCAAGTGGCATTAAATTATTGGTCCACCTCAAACTTTATTAAATTACAACACATGTCATCCCACCATTGGCCAAATGCATTAACCATCGTAGTTGCAGCATGGTTGACCTCTCGACTTAATCTTTGCTATGGCCAATCAATGGTGGAATGTTTTGGGTGTGCCACATGTCACCACATCATTGGTTAAATTGACATAGTTGAAATGTAGTCAAAATTACAATTGAATATTTTGTTGATTTAATATGAAGTCAATAGATGAAGTTCATCCACTAGTCGAGGGAAATTAACAACATCTCATGATTAGGTTGGTAAGATAGTTTGCAACTAGAATGGTTAGTGATGGCTATTAATGTGGTGTTGACAGATGGCAAACACTTTCAACTAGAATATCATTTTTGACTTATATTTGTTAATTTTTTTGGTTTGTAGTTGAGAAAAGTATTTTCCAATTGCAAAAATATTTTGCAACTATTTTTGTCACTTTCGACTATGTTTTATATTCAAGATGTAGTTGAAAACATAGTTGCAAAAGGGGGGGTTCTCTACTAATGGGACCCAATAATGGTATATAATAGTGATGAATTAAAAATTTATTGTTTAAATCTTTACAAAAATTATCACTAACATTTGGTAACCATACTAGGGAACTAAAATTCTTCAACATGGAAAGTGTTTTTTAATATTCATAGAGAGTGAAGAAAGTAAATGGAACAAAGGAAAATGGAGATGGGTGAAGTAGACTTAGGATTTTGTTTATTTCATGTGCTTATTATGTTTCTACCATTTGGATTCTCATATGTATTAGGAGTATCAAACTTATAGAACAAGATAATCAAATTACAAAAATGACCAAATTTGGAGTAGAATATGTGGTAGTGTACCCAAATCGGTTCATTCAATATGACCATGACATGGATAAATTTGTCATATTTTTAGATTATTATCACAATGTGTATGAAAGATGGTATGAATGTTAATAGATTAAATGATTGCCATCAAAAGAGAAAAATAATTGTTAAAAGAAACAATATTGGTCAAAGAGGGAAAAATAAGGTTAATACAACGTAATAATTATGGGTGGACTTTGGTAGACTACTTACACACACCAAAAAACAACCAAAATGTAGTGAATGGAATTGTTTTGTGGAAAGATTTTTAAAATTACTAGAAAATGTTCAAAAATAAATATTAAAGTAACTACACGGGGGTATTGAAATCCAACGTGTTCAGTAGAGAACATTGAAAATTGATACTTCAAAATAAACTAAGTATAGGAGGTGGCTGCTAGTAATGGTATGTTTACTTACTTTAATACTAGTTAAGAAAATCACAAGAACTTATCACAATATTAGTTTCTTCGATATAAAAGAGTTTACAAGACCAAACATCAATGTTTTAATAGAAAAATGGATGCCTTGTGATTTATTATGGGTTTTTAGATGCCTTAATTTTGAATATGTGTTGAAATAAGAGGCAATGAAAAGTATTGCTATGAAGAAATAATGTTATAAACTTTTTGGTCAAATTTCTTATTACCAAATCTACATGAAAAGAAAAATTACGTTGAAAACAATAGAAGAAATGGTTGTAAAAAAAAGATAGCAAAATGTCTAGAGCCTATGATAGATAAAGATAGAATATGAAAAGAAATTGAGAGACTAAAAAGACATAATTGTGAAAAGCTAGAGAAATAACCATTTCAACTCAACAAACAAAAAAATCTATTAAATGGAAAAAATTAAAACCTATTTTTAGTCCAACAAATACTTATCAATTACTTGAACCTTTTGGCAGAGGGACAAACAATATCAGCAACTTAAGCCATTGTTGAAAAAACCTTGTCGTCACCCAATGAAAAAATTAAACTATCTATTCAATCTAGTTTGTCGACTACAAAAAATGAAGAACTATCAATTGTAATTAATATACCAAAATTGGTTACACCATATTCAACTTTCAATGTGTTCAGAATTTTAGAGTGGGTGGCAAAAAAAGGATGGCCATTAGTATCTAAGTGGAAAATTAATGACAAACTGCTAGTAGAAGCTATTAATAGCAACAAAGAAATAATATAGTGGAATTTGTTCAAGTTATTTACTCAAAACACAAATTTTGTTAAAACAAATATTTGACCAAATGTGCATACAACATTAACAAAATAGACTAGCATTCTAATTATGAACGTACCCCCCATCATGGATGTCACATTGCTAATGTTTTGAAAATCCAATTACCAAATTATCATGATCAATATCCACCAATAAAATAATCCACCAATAGCCATTAATAAAATAACCACCAATAGCCATTATTATAATAACCATCAATAACAATTAATATAATAATCACCAATAGCCATTAATAGAATAACCATTAATAACCATTAATAGAATAACCATCAATAACCATTAACAAAATAACCATTAATAAAATAACCACCAATAATTATTAATATAATAACCACTAATAGGCATTAACATCCACCGATATAATAGGTACTAATAGCCCTAATAAAAAAACTAATAGCCATACATTAAAATTGCTTATGATTTCCAAAAATAATCTAGGGTGAAATAATTTATAATAGACAAAAATAATTTAAGATGAAATAACCTATAGTAACCTATAATTACCAATAATAACAGAAGGTGAAATAACCTTCAATAGGCAAAAGTAACTTATATTAGTTGCAAGTAGTCTAAATTGAAATAATTTATAGTAGCCAAAAATAACATAGAATAACAAAAATAACTTATAATAGCTGAAAATAGCTTAAGGTGAAATAAGTTAAAATAGCCAAAAGTAACTTAAAATAACCAAAAGTAGTTTAAAGTGAAATAACAAAAGAAAAACCGAAGTAATTGAAAATAACCATAAATAGCTGTAAATAATGTAGGGTGAAATAATTTAAATTAATGAAAAATAATCATATAATAAATGAAAGTAAATTAGCATAGGTAGTATTATTATATTAACAAAAATCCTTTTATAAATTTTTTTTTCAAAAAAATGGTCATTAAAGTGTTATTGAATAATGATATTCAATTTTTTCTTTGTTCAAATGATTTTAAACTTTCAAAAGGAAATAAATGTAATTATGTACATTATTGATTTTATTTTTTTTTAATTCAAATAATTTCATTTGAAAAAAATCTCAGTAAGATATGGATTTTCAAAGTTTATATTTTTGTAATGTTTAAAATGAAATATTTGATAAATAGAATGTAATGTAACATATTATCACAACAAGTGGGGTGGCTTGATGGTAAGGGTGTTTGTTTCCATTCCAAAGGTTAAGGGATCAAAGCTCATGAATGGTGTTGTGTGTGGTCAACAATGGTGTCTTGACCGAATATTCTCCTATCAAATTTCTAGAATAGGTGCCTAGGTTGATTATGTGGCCTACCTATATATATAGGTTAAGTTTTAAACCTAGCCTAGGTAGTGACACATGTCAATAAATCATAGGTTAAAAAAAGAAATTATCAATAATATGATATATTGAATAATTAATTTTTAATTGATTTCCATGCTAGTTAATTAATTAACTAACAAGTGAATGGTTTGATAAATTTGTATTTCATTTGAAAGTAACCTTGTTTCACTAGGTATTAGTGAAACAATTCATTGTCCGTAGCAACTAATCCCCGTTCATTAGAGGGTTAAACAATTTAACTAGGTAAAAATGTCCAAATTCATTCAAAATCTAATGAAACCCAGAGTGAACTAAGATGCATTTTGTAGTAGTGTGATAATGACGATATGATATTATATATTCAACAACCAACCAAAGTATGTGTAACTAATGGTGAGGACACAAATGATCATAATATATAATACTTTCCAAATTCTTTAAATGAAAGAGTTACCAATTGGTTTATTAAATATGAAATTGCACATCCAACATCAACATGGAATTGAATACAACAATCATTCATTACACAATTTAGTGGAATTTGAAATGAAGGGCAAGTTGTAGCAACATTGTGTTATGTGCAACAAAAAAAAATCAATGGAAGACTATTATGATCGATTCCTATGATTATGTTGTTATTCCACAACAACTTGATGATATTTATTTTTGTGAAGCATTTAGAAAAGGATTATAGACCAAAGTAAAAATGCTTATCATCAATATGCCATGAAGAACATTGGTAGAAATAGCAAAATCTACAACAACTATGGAAGAAAAATTACCAATAAGGTGGAAGAATATAGCAAGATATCATCAAGCTAATTTGGACAATGAAGAATTAGATGATTCAAATGAAGGAAATCACCATAAAACCAAAAAGAAGGATACTAAAATACAATTTGATAGTATTAGAAGAGGTGTTTATTGTTAGAATTGTTGTAATGAAACACATTTTACTAAAGAATGTAAACTTTTACATAAGTTATGTCAAATATGTAAAAGCAATGAACATAATACAAATCATTGTCCAAGTGAAATAATAAGTGGAAGATGTCCATCAAGGGAAATTTTACTAGTACATGTAGTGCAAGCTAAAATATTAGTAATTCAAGAATAATATAAATAAAGTTATCAAGCACCACCACAACAAAATCGATTTGGTAATCAACAATACAATCAATTAAAATGGTGTGGACAACAAAATCAAAACAATCATATGATCAACATGGTTATAACCAAAATAATGGATTTTGACAAAGAAACATAAGATGTTTTTGTTGTCATAAATAAGGACATGTAAGGAAGGATTGCCCTATTTGGAAGAAAGTTATGGAAGAAGCATTACTACAAAATGTGGGTGTAGTTCACTAGTCCTTGTTCACTAAACCAATGAATTCATTGTTTCTTCATTAATCCTCGTTCATTACAACTTGTGAATTCACTCAAAATCTGGTGAAAATCACTTGGCATATAGGGACACCTTTTGTTGTAGTGAATAAAAAAAGAAGTCCAAACCAAGAGTTGGAGTGAATGTGGCTACGGTCAACTAGGACCAACCAATATTGGATGTTTTTGTGACCACGAAAGGTCAAAAGGCTCATATGCCTAAGGAAAAAAATTCATGAGAAAGAGCTAAGTCCTATGAAAGGATAATGAATTAAATGGGAACAAGAAAAGAATGTTTTTCAAGATGTAATAAGAGAACTACAATCCATAGAATAGTTTGAAGACAAATTGTTGGAGTTATTGAAATGTAACAACTTTGAACCCACCAAGTTGTAACTAGATGGGCTAAGTAGAGATACATCATTGGGATGTTTTTGCCCCGAGGTGATTCGCCAAGTGGAAGTTGGTCAACAAAAATGACCAAGGAAGGATATCACATAAACCATGCTAAGATGACACAGTTAGGCATGGCAAAAGGAAAATCAACAAAAGGTGTCAACATGACACAAAAAAAAAAGTTGACAAGTGAGGTCAACATGCCACAAATGCATAACTTGACAAGTGAGGTTGACATGATTGGGAAAACCAAGTTGACTATTGGAGTCGAAATAATGGATGAAGACAATTCATCAAGTCTAATTGATAATGCTAGAGATGAAAAGTTCAATTGGAAAGATGGTATGAACAAGCAATTAGAGATGCCTAAAGATATTATTATGCAAAACATTAATACCCAAATGAAAGGTATTGGTAAATCCCAAGACAAGAGGAGAAGTTCGAAGAAATTATTGATATAATCGGGATAACATCTATAAAAAAACCAATATGGTTGAAGAAGAATATTAAACTTTCTCCACAAAAAAAGTTGGAAAAGAAACCACTGGTGGAGAAAGATGCAGTTGAGAATTATTGTGAATTAAGAAACATCAAAGAATTACTAGAAATGATGTGAATTTAAAATTGGAAGTTAAACTAGGACAATTACTAAGGATTTGTCCACAACTCAAGTTGATAATGGATAATTATTTGTTGCAAATGAAAGAACCCTAAGTGACTAATGTATGTAACATAACCACAATGAAAATTGAAATTTTTGATGAAGTAGTGCTAATAATTCAAGTTTGAGTAGGGAAATTTGGAGTCTAAGGTGTATTGTTGGACGGAAGGTTCGGTGTAAATATTATCTTGAAAAGTTTAAGGAAGGAACTCAGGTTGAGGAAACCTCTACCAACTCTTTTTGTAGTAAGAATGGTTGACCAAAGGAAGGTCTAACTGTTGGGCTTGATTAAGAACTTGAAAATCAATTTGGTAAACTTTGTTTATAAAATCTCAATAATAATACTGAACATGGAGAATGGAATTGAGGCACATTCCACGCTTTTGGGAAGATTGTGGTTAAAACAAGTGAAAATGCATCATAATTGGGGTGATAACACCCTTATTATTATTTATGAAGACAAAACAATCACATTTAACACTATTAAACGTGTAAATATTAAATCATCACAACAACCCAAAAATTTGGATAATGAATTTCATTGAGAATAAGGGTTTTTTGAACAAAAAGAGGAGAAATTGTATAAAGTAATTCTAGAGTTATGGCCTATAGGAAAAGTAACACCTAAAGAATTATACTTCTTACATGAGATCGATTATAAAATGCTACAACCAGAAGAGAAAAATGAATATCTAGTGTCTTTTTATGAACACTAACAAGTGAAGTATTAATTTTTGATGAGGTAATAAATATAACCATCATAAACAAAACAATTGTTGGTTGGATTATAATTATTGAAAAACAACTTGCAAAACTAAACTTAGGAAGTGAAGAAAAACTTTGAGATGTATTAATTAGTGCAATTTTACTAATTACATTTTAGTATCAAGTCAAAGACCTATTAATTAATTATAAAGACGTATTTGCATGGAGTTACAAGGAATTGAAAAAAATTCCTAAGGAAATTTGTGAACATAAAATTGAATTCATGGTAGATGCCAAACCTATTAGACATGGCCAATACAAAATGAATCCAAATTATGCCTTGAAAGTTTGAAAAGATTTAAATAATTTATTTGATGTAAGATTTATTTATCCAATCACCAGTACATAAAGAATTCAAATCCATTAATGAATTCATTAGGTTTTGTAGCAATTTAGGTGAATTTTGGTCCTAGTTAATTCCTAGTGAATTCGTTAAGTGCTCAATGATTAGGGACAAGTTGATATGGACAAGTAAATTCATTATTAAATTCATTAACATATGAACAACTAGGAAATTTTAAATATTTTAAATATTTAATCAATATGATTTAATATTAATGATTTTATTCACATTATTTTATTTAATTATTTATTTTACTATATACTAGTAATTTAATTCGAATTATTTTATTTTTTCCTTTTTTAGAAATTGAAATTTTCAAAAAGATTTGAACCTATTTACCTTAGGTAAGTTGAAAACTAGCACCTGCTTGTATGGGTATGTAAATAGGTAGGAAAGGGAAATGTAAATGGAATAAATAATAAAAAAATTGTTTCTTTCACAATTTCCATTTAAGTTCAACCAATTCTTCATTCATCCCAAATTGGCATATGCATATTCATGTGATAAGTCAAGGGAAAACATGTTCTTTATATAGCTTGTCACATGAGATTCAAAGACAAAACATATGGGTTAAAACTTTTACTTGCACCTTAATTTTAAATTGACATGTAATTAAACCTTTTCCAAAAACCAACTTTAATTAATAACATTTTTTCATATTATGTCCAAATAAAATGATTTAAACTTCATTCTAGATTTTTTCCCAAAATCTCCAAAAAAATAAAATAAAAAATGTTAACAAAATACTTGAATAAAAAAAAATTCCATGTAAATCTTGCATTTCAATACATTTCAACAACATTGTTTTGAAGACATTTTTTTTCTTTAACCAGCATTATCTTTTTCATAATTTTTCCAAATGAAATAAAATTTTAAAAATATGAATTTGTTTAGTATTACATAATACATTTCAATTATTATTTTAGATACAAATAGTTCATAAAATATGACATATCAACATATAATAATGTTATTCTTAAAACCATTCAATGTTACATAGTCTACATGTTAATTTTTATATTATAATAAGAACTATATTATAAAATTAGAAATTAGAAATAATTTCTATATTATATTCATTTTATTTTAAAATATTTTATTAATATATTATATAATAAATAAATATTCGGTTTGTGAGAACCAGCAAAGGATAATTAGTTATTCTCAAATTTCCAAGAACCAACATTGTGAGAATCGATTTAATTTTTAAAAAAAATGTTGATACCCTTGCCCAACAAAAAAAGAATTTAAATGTTTTTTCGGGAAGAATTGGAATTTTTTATAAATTATTTTCTGAAAATCGAACCTAGCGAGTATCATAAAATTGTGATACCCACCCAACATTAAAAAATAAAATAAAATCGCAATGGCCATTGGAAAAATAAAGGCATAAACCATTTTAAAGGGCCATAGTGAACTAATATCCACCAGTATACCATGAAGGATGGATGGTAAATGGTCAAGAAACAATATTTTGTTGGGTTTTAGTTCCTTAACTAACCATAGGGGTTAGTATAGTTGCTTCATTTGCTACCTACCCACTAACAATTCACATGTGGGTAGTTAGTAGGTACGCAGTAAAGACCCTTATTTATGTATAAATAATTTACTTACCTAGTAGTGACCTATTTCCTACTTACATATACATATATATAAGACCGATTTCTTACAAAATGGGTTACCAAGTTTAAACCAAATATTAATTCAATTGAAGTTTATTTATATTAAGTCATAATAAGCATCTGGTAGATGGTGTGTTGGTGGGTGTTGGTTCGTTTTGTTGTTGTTGAAGGAAATTCAACAAACTCAAAAGAAATTGCCATAAATTAATCACCATAAGTTGAACAAGACCATCATAACTATATGTAATGCAAAATGTGTGAATTGCATGAGAAATATTATGAATTTGTATATTTTGTTTCCATGTATCTCAAAACAATTGAAAGAACCCAACAAAACTTTATTTATAAACACATAGTAGATTTGAAAAATGTTTAAAGGAATAAGAAAAAAGAAAAAAGAAAATTTAAACGTTGTCAAATTAGCACCAACTAAATGTCATAATCTTTCCATTTCAATGACCAACTATTTGTAATATGTCAACCATGGTGATGGGGGGTGTGTCTTGAAGGGCTGAAGTTGGGAAGTAGCTAGGCTTACCACTATTGCCTAACTTAAGATGGAGGACGCTTACACTCTTTGTAATGTAATTGAAATTTTTTGATTAAAAAAGTAACCAAGACAAAAAGAGGAAGGCTTTTAGGTCCTTTGAAGCTCCAAATGGCATTGGCACAATCATGTAAGAACACATCAACATGTTTGTGTAGACATCCAAATACTTCAATTGTTGAAGGGAGGAATTGATTAGTGGGGTGTTGATTGTGATAACCCCTTTCTTTGGCTTAAGCTAAAATGAAGGTAGTAATTCTTTGAATTGTGCAAGATTGGGGAAGTAAATCCATTCACATTGGGTTGATAATGGCAACATTAATTAGAATGCAAGTTCCATCTTTATTGAACACAATGATGATTTGTCAACAAAAGGAGTTAAATATGGTTGA
>Ga0116228_10001295_pt1 | contig 20730 bp, 15 predicted proteins | sample S1TSphfallax_2_FD_89694 | JGI IMG/M metagenome (GOLD analysis project Ga0116228, IMG submission 89694) | Host-associated microbial communities from peat moss isolated from Minnesota, USA - S1T2_Fc - Sphagnum fallax MG | ecosystem: Host-associated > Plants > Peat moss > Unclassified | place...
ATTAAGAACAACTATTTAACATGGACTTACACCTCATCATATGCAACTTACCATATGAACCATTTACAAGTTTCAACCAAGGAAATTTGACAACCTAAGAATCTCAAAACACCTTGATTACACGTAATGGTAGTATCCAATGGTTGAATTAAGAACAATTATGCAACACATACAACCAACAACAACCAAAATCACATAACGTCATGCTCTTAAATTCATAAAAATGATTACACAACACAAGCTTTTGAATAACCCAACACCTAATAAACTTTATTTCCCTTTCTCACAACCAACTCATGTAATGTATAATCATAGTAAACCCTTTGAACCCATAGTATTTCAACCATGCAAAATGCATCAATGTGTTTGACCTAACAATTATGAAATGTGAAAGAATGAAAAATTGTGATGAAGCATAAGGCAATGGCTACTATACATTTGACATATTGAATTTACCATTAATGAAAGAAAGGAATTTCACTTAGGAGGTGGTGTTTGCTTTTAAACTCAAAAGTTATATATTTTACAAAATGACATTATTAAAGGAAAAAATATCATTCATAACTTATAAATTAATGCAACATAGGTGATTTATTTGTAGTGTATTAGCTAGTATAATTGTGAAAATTCACCTTCCTTAATCATTTGGTTGTCTTGAAGGCTCATTCTTATCATCCTAGGTCTTGATAGCACAAAGTGCAACAACAAGACCTTTATTCAATGAAGTTATCCTTGATTAACAAAACTTTTTTTTGTTGTGCACATAAAGAACAATTGTCAAAATGCAATGAAACTTCCTTTTGATCATAAAACCACATTTTAATTATGCCTTTGGTTAACATCAAACGTAATTATTACCCAATGATAACTCAATTGCATGAAATTGGTAGAGGCATCTATTGCCAACCTTTAGGTTTATGAAGTCAAAGACCAATAATTACATGATCAAATATCTTGGTTTAGTGGTCAAAATGTTTGTTCACGATTTTAACAAGTTCAAGAATTTCCATTTTTACAATGTTATTCAAGAGAAGAGTTGCACGATAAGGTTTGATATGGGGTGTGCGAACTTTTCAGAAGTTATTAATCTATGAAGTTCTACTCATTTTTATGTTGGTTTGTCATTGAGATTGATTGTGTAATGTGTTTTAGTTTGATCATATTTTGATAGTTACATCTTAGATGATCATGACATGATCATTTTGGTACTAACCTATAGGTTATAAGTACTAATGTGGGTGTAATACATGGGTTTGTTTCACACCCCAATAATAGAAAATTTAGAAAAGCATGGGGTTGAACTCCTTTGGTTGGCAAACCAAAAAAAAACCCACATGATTTGAATCGTGAAAGAAATAATTTTTTGGATTAAAATGTTATGTTTTTAGAATTGCCACAAATGTTTATTATATTAATGTTAAGACAATATTATTTTCACGGTGCTAATAGTTGAGGAAAAGGCATTGAACACCTTCCAAAAATAATCGACATTTGTGACACCACATCACCTTGTCCTTATTTGAGATCTTAAGACTTGAACATTACAACAAATCTACAAGAAGAACAATGGAGTATCCAAAAGTTTTTTTCCAATCAAGGTTTTTTTCTTTGTGGACATTGTGTGTGTCTATAAAAGTCTTTCAATTCAAAGGGTTGCAAGCCATTATTTGTTCCTAGGTTGCTCCACCAAGCGTGTGTTGCACCTAGTTTTGTTTCCATGTTATAAATGGATTTGAGAAAATGTTTGATAAGCCAAGTCTATTTATATAAATAACTCTTGAATTTTTTGTTGGGATAGTTATGATGTGGTAGTTTATGTGGCACCGTAAATGAAATGGTCTTTGATAAACAACTACAAGGATCTCAAAATAATTGTTGAAATTCTCAACGATTTAATAGCACGTAAAACAATTGATGCAAATCTTTTGTCATGACTAAAAGACATTAAATCTTTTCAAGTGGCTATGGGTTGGTGTATTGAAGAAGTAAATTTTTTTTGGACCATTCATTTGCATTAGGATTTTTATTCATTTTCTTTTATTTCTTAAATTTTTTTCACTTCTCACTTTCTCTCCCTTTTAGTTCCATTACAATTGCAACAACATTCTAATATGGCTTGTTAAAAAGTTTAGGTTCTTCATGAAAATCTTGTCAATAAAAACTTTGATATGAAATTACACCAAATGAAAATATCAAAAAACACTCGTTTGGTATAGCATTGTGAGTCTAATGAAGAAAGAACAACAATACGATGCATCATAAATAAACAAGTAGTTGCTACTATTATTGCTTAATACATATCAATACATGCATTTGAACCTTTAAACCCCAAACCTAGATGCAAATGAAACTATAATATCTACATTGAAAACATTTATTTGCAACATTGCTTAAAAGAATAAGTTAAAGAACCAAACATAACAAAAAACCTAATAAAACCTCAAACTCATATGCAAATGGCCCAAAGGGAATGTTGGCATCAATATGCTTCATTTAAAGTTGATGCACAACAAACAATAATTTAAACATACAGTACAAAAAGTTGCCAGTGTGTGTTTATAATCATGTAATTGTTGCAACTTGACATTAATATTAGATTTGAGCTTAACCATAGGGATTTCACTAACAATGATTTGGGTAACATTTTTGAAAACTTGGTACGTTACTATGGCTTGCATGCAAGGTCACATGTTGTAGCTGAGGGCTATTGTTTATGACCAAAACTTATAGGTATATTTAGGAAGTTATGGTTTTGAAAGGTGTGAACTATATTCAGGTTCATGTGATGTTAAAGGATGTGTTGTAAAACAATTTGTTTGTTTTATGAAAATGAAGATAATGCATATGTTGTTATATTCAAGAAATTATAATGTCTTTGAAATGCCCCAAAGATAGGGCAAAAAGGTGGAACCACAACAAGAGATTGTATCTTTGGATTTTTTTATCAACATGTAGCCCATCTACAAATCATGATGAAGATGTCATTTTTTAATAGGTGTAGAAGTTGTTTGTTGTCGAGGTTGGATGTTTGGTGTAGGTCATTTGATGTTTGCAAATGATTGGGTGGTGATTCCCTCCTCCTATGAGAATTAGTTTGCCACCAAAGTCCATATGGTAGCTAGTTCTCCTTTGTAGCAAGGAAAACAACCAAGATTTTTTAAAATAATGTTTCTATGGTCTATTTTCAATTATAGGCAAGAGTTTCTTACAAAATCTTGAACATGACAACATGCCAAAGAATATTCAATGATCTTTGAAAACTTTAGGGCAAGGGGTAAGCTTGCCATGTTGTTCATTGTAATCCTTGAAGTTTGAACTTTTTTAGGACATTCCTAATCAACAACAAAGTCCACATATAACAAAAACTCCAACACAATTGTGGATTGTGAATTAGTTCCATTTTTGTTCATAGTACTTGCACTTAAATGGTGATGAATTGTGAATAGGCAATGAAAACCCTAATGTCGTTTAATGTGTATTGCCCTAGAACTATGATGTACAAAAGGCAATTGATGTTTCATAATACTTTCATAACGGAGATTTGATGGACAACAAAATTGATATATGTTTGCATCGGAAAAGTTGTTGGAATGCACATGTTTTGTTAAGGTTTTGGGCAAAGAATGGCCTTGAGTAAAGGTACATTGATTTTCATGCTACAAAATATGTTTAAATTTGCAATAACCAATAACACGTTTGAACTTTTTTGTTTTGCTTTCAAATAGATCTTTGGTTCATATTGTCAATGAATGAGAAAATGACTTAATTTTTTTCCTAAATGCTTGGTTGGTAAAAAATTTGTAACTCAAATTTACATGTTGTTAGATGCATCAATGAATTAAATTCTTTTTTTGTGTGTATTATATTAAATTCTGTATTTTCCTTTAAATGGTGGGTGTAGATGAGTTCAAACAAGCCAAAATTGATGTCAAAATGTCAACATTTTTATAATTCTTATTACATTTGTTTATTTAATGGCATGTGAATCATGGAAAGTTGTGCTTATTGAATAATATGGATATTGAAAAATCTAAAATGAATCAAACGAAATTCCAATATCAAAGTTTGGTTTGAATAAATGATGTTTAACAACTTCATTCAATGACATTGCTTTCACAAAGGGCCCCTTAATTTTCATAATATGATTTATTTCATTTTCAATGTTTTAATAATAATAAGGTAATATTAGACACATCTAAAACACACCCAATTTTTATTTTTATTTTTGATTTTGTGTTTATCAAAAATTAAGGTTTAAGAAAATTCATGAATCTTTTTCGACATGTAAATATGATGCAACGTATATGTTGTTTAAAGAAATTTTGTAGCTCATAACATTAAAAATTAAACTTGAAAGTGTTAACATGTTTTGGTATGATTTAAAATTATGAAAAAAATTCAAGATGAAAGACAAAATCTACTAAAATTTGTGCATTTTCAAAAAATTGTATTTCTCTAAATTTGATTGTAAAAAAAAATGACATATTGGAGCAACTATAAATACAATATATATATATTTTTCAAAACATTTAATTTGAAAATTCCTCTTTAGGAAAACATGTTTTTTGGAAGAAAAAGACCCCAAAAGGGACAATAGTCCTAAATGCAAAGTCAACACATTGGTTTGTTGTATGTCATTTGGACCCCGATAAATAATACTCATTTAGAAATATTATATTATGCTCCAAAACTAGATTCATTGTTTTGATGAATGTTGTGTAGTTATTTGAAATTTCAAAAAATCATTTAGTTTTGGTTTTTTAAATATTTCAAAATAAAAAACTATTGGATTTGGTTTTTTGAAATAAAATCAAAATCAAAGAACCACTAATTTTGGTTATGTCAAAACCCTTAAGAACCTAGTCATTTTCTATCTCATTAACGGTGTATGCACTCTAAGTTGGCTCATTTTTGGCGGATGTTCCAATCCCTAAAAGTCCATACATGCAAAAGTCCATTACTATATATTTGGTGTATATATGTTGCAATTCTTTTAAAGATGTCTTCTTCTTCAAATCAATAATCTAAATCTAGCCACAAGTTTGGAAAATTATTGTTTTAATGCCATGTTAATAGCATGTAAATGCATGCAACTTTGCAAAAAACTATATTGCAATGCAAAAAGTGAACCACCCTACCTTGTAACCGCTCTTCATTACTTATCACTAAAATTAGTCTTTGTGTTTCATTTCAAGTATGTATGTGTCAAGGAAGGAGAAACATAGACATTTTTTTTGGCTACATTTGTTCCTTGCACAATACCATATCAATACATCATGTGCAATATAAAAACTAAAAAAAGTTGAACCTCATTAACACGAAAAAAAATTACATAACAAATACAACAACATTTTAGACAAACAAAATGGTTTCACACCATATATAGTGGCAAATGTCATGATGGCAAATTACAGAACTTGTGATAATGGAAAATGCATTTAACATTGAAAATGTTTATATACCATTTAAGGAACTATAAATGGGTGAATGCACGATACAGTGGCTCAATACACTCCCTATAAGTTCATAGAAGATTATTTTAAATGATTCAAATGGACATGGTTGTTACTTTTAAAAATATAATTACTTTAATATTCGAATAATACATGTTCAATCATTTACAAACCTTCCCAAATATATGTGAAAACTAGTGTTTAATGTAAATGATGTCATTTTTTAAATTTGGAAGTCCTAAAAGGAATAATGCCCCATCTTTAAAAAAATTAAAACATAATTTTGGGACAAAGATTTTTTTAGAAAAAAAAAAAATTACAACTCATATGGACATATGAAAATATGGTCAAATTATAATTATTCAAAAGTCCCTAACTATTAAACAATTTTAAAGTATTCAAAGAAAATATTCCTCACATGAGTTTATCATCTTGTATTACATTATATATTGAGTCCCAATAACAAACTTGGAATGTGAATCAATATAATTTTTCCATTTTGTGACATTCCAATTAGACGACCAATCCACATTTTTCAACTTCAAAAGTCCATTACTACTAACAAATGAGTTATTTCTCAACAAATAACCACATAGTTATGTTCATAATGAAATTTTTAGTTTAAATCCAAGTCCCAATTAGTACATTAAAAATATATATTAATCACCATATGCATTTAAATGAATGGTACCCAAGGAAAAAATATCGTATTGTCACAAAAGTGAGCCACTGTAGCTTGCATCTACCCAAATGGTGCAACTACAACTATCACATCTATCATTTTTGAATTTCAAAACAATGTTACAACCATAGAAGTTCAACTAACAAATAACTCCACAAAAATGATTTTTGAAAAACATTCCTTCCAACATAAACGTATGTATGATGGACTTTATTATAAAATGTCATTTCCAATAGTACTAGCATATGTTAAAATTAGTCTCAAATCACAAGGTGCAACAATTGCATAAAAGTTGTCATTGACATAAATGAAGTTTTCAGACTTCACCTCACATATGTCATGCTTTCAAGAGTCACAAATCAAAATAATTTGAAAGATAATTAGAAATCTTACTCCAAATGATTTTACTCTTTGCAATTTCTTAGGCAACTAAAACTACAACAATCAAAATTCAAAATTCAATGTATGTTTCCTGCACCTAATTGTTTTCACATTTCAGTCAATATATATATATTTTTTTAAATGACTATATAGGTGCACAATGTTTATAATTTTTTTTTATAACTTCAACATGTAAATAAGTCACACACACACACACACACACACACACACACACATATATATACTCTAATACATACACCACGTTCCAAATTACATTTTTGTCACACATATCAAAGGCATGTCACTAAAATAATTATTTTAGTTTTAAATACACCTAATAGAAAGATTGTTCCATTGTGATCACTTCATACTTTAAATGTCCATATGAAAGTTCGTGTGTATAAATTGTATTCACACGTATTTCACGTGGTCACAAACCTATTGGGTGATTATAGTGTTATCCAATTATCCCCATTACAATTTTCAATGCTACACATTACAATTCACTTCTTGCCACAATCCTCCTAAGGTCCAAATTCCGAACATTCTATCTTCCATTCTCATAAACTTATTGAACTCTATTAAATTTTTACTCTACATTGACATTGGGATTTTTGGTTGCAAGTACTACAAAACATTTTCTACAACAATTATACATTGAGACAAAGATTTCAAATGGTTTTACTTTTGTGAATATGATGTTATAAACATGTATATTCAACCAATGGCACATTTTCTATATGTCATGCACATATTCTAAATTTTGAAAGGTTTTTTTTAGGTCTTTTATAGCTTTCAAATCAGTGAAAGGCTAATCTCAACCTAGATCACATTTTCACGAACAATATTTTCCAAACATCAAGCATATGTGTTTTAAATGAAGACATGTATCCTATTTAATTCATTTGCAAACTTAAAGGCTCAAAAACGAGATTTATTATTTGTTTATCTTTAAAATCTGGAAAAAATTGCTCCACACACTAAATAGCAAAAGTAGTAATGGAAACCTTTGACTTCAAATAAACTTTACTGAAGAATGTTCACCAAGTGTTGTACTTGTTACCATGAATTGAGTTGAATTTTTTATAATTTCATTGAACATTTCATATATGATATTGCTAGTTTGAAGGTTGAGTTTGCCATAAGGGGCAAAATCACTACACAATGAGCCACTTGTTCTTATTTTTCTTCAAAAATTATATTTAAACTTGATTTTCACCTAAAACTAAGATTTTTTTTCCAACTTTGTGAAGTAAGTGTTTTTGGCAATCATCAACAAGAGGAGTTTAGCCAAATTTGGCAACAAATCAAAGAATAAAACATAAAAATTTATGAATTATGTTATATTTTAATAACATGTTCCAACTTATGCTTTTAAATGAGGCATTAAATAACCCCCCATTGAACATTGTCTTGCACTTGTTTCTTGTCTTCTTGCACATATTTTTCGATCTTACACGGTGTTGTATAAAACCATGCAACATGGTTCTCCATTTTTAAATTTTTTTGCAAAAGAATTTAACAATGTTCTTTTAATTTAAGGGTTATTCATTTTTTTGCAATAGCTCAATGAATTCAAAATTTGAACCTTCCATATATAGAACATGCTATAGACCATTGGCATAGATTCAAGCATCAAGAACAACATGCTTTCTTTTTGTATTTCAATAATTTATATATTAAAAAAAGTCAAACCATGTGATAAAACCACATGGTTTTTTTCCATACAACTACATTGTCATGCCAAAAAAGGGTGTCAGATAGTGCTCAATGGGGTGTACTTAACATCTTGCTAATTTAACCTATTGTCCAAATTTGACGATTTCAAAAAAAAAAAATCCTCAAAATCTAGTAATTTTAGGCTGTTTTATTTTTAAAACCTATGTATGAATCACATTAGTTTTGATTTTGTCACCATGATGCAAAATTTCACCAAAAGACAAAACATGCTGCTTTGGTTGCAACATATTTGATACAGTAGACCCCCTTTTAATCACACCCATTTTAGTCATATTCTTGTTTATGTCACACATTTTCTGATAACCATCCATTTTTAATAAGAAACATCATTTTTTTGAGTCACTATCACATTCATTAGTAGCACAAAATATTTGCAAAACTTTCTTACTAAATGTGACTATAATGAGAAAATTTAAAACAAGTATTAGGGCTTTGTAAATTGTAGTTATGTTTGGCAATGTTAATGTTGCTTTGTGTTCAAATTGTGCAAACTAACAACAATGAATCCAGTTGAAGAGAAAAAAGAATGACAACAACTTTCTATTGCAAACAAGCAAAAGATATGAAAGCTTGCCAAAAAAGAAGAAGCATAATTTTTAAAAAATAAATTGACAATATTCATACCTCTAATTCAATATAGATTGTCACATTAAAAACATACAAAAATCACAATCTTTTTCAAGTCTAATAATGCATAATAGTGTTTAGAATAAGCCATGTAAAAAAATAAAACAATTGACTATTTTACAAGATTTTTTTTTGTCTATAGTCACAATCTTGTAAGGGTTTGTATGGAAAGTGATTATACACATCTGAATCACAATTTGTTAATGTCACACAAAACAAAATGATCACCAAGGGCATGATTATAAAGGGGGTTTATTGTAGGTCATTAATAGTAAGGTTCCTTCTCTAATGAAGTCAATAGAGATTGCAGCCAATATCACATAAAAATGTTTTGACTTAATATTAGCACGGAGAAAATACTTGCAAAGATTAATTTTAAAAATTTAGCTGAGAATGAATTGTTTTTACAAATGTTCCCACCTCACCAAAAGTTAGGTGTTGTCAAATAGGCCTTCTCCTCCCACCAATGAAGGGTCCAGGTCCCTTTTTGTCTCGTTGCATTGAGAGTGATTCACAATAATATATCTGATTGGGAGTTTTGTTAGCCTCTGGGTTTATGTACAATATACAGCTTGTATTGTGGCATGTGTTATGTGATATTCTTTTGTGTCATATGTGCCACAACCTAATGTCAAATTATAGTTTTGGTGTTTGATGGTGCAGATGTTCCAAAATAAAATCTTGAAATCAAACCATTTGTTGTTTAGTGAGTTATTCAAACAAAGGAAAACATGCATAAGCTAAGGGTAGTAAGAGCTCACATGTTGCCCTTAAGGTGTTGCTTGAAAGGGAAGGTGTTATTGTCAACACCACATATTGGATGGATGAAATCATCAAATTTATCGCATATAGGTGTCATGAGCCATGACCTATTGCGTGAATCGAACTACATTCTATTGCAATGTGAAGCTCATGTATAATATGTGAAAGTTATCTGCAAAGTAAAACCCAGTTCGGGCACCAATGACTGAAGAAAAACATCTAACTAATACATAAATGAAAAAAAACCAAACCAGATAGGAAAGACAGTAGGAGGCAAAAACTGAAGTTATTGCAACTACTGAGAGAAAGTGCAAAACTTTAATAGAAAACAAAAGAGAGATGTTTTGACAACATGCCAAGGGCACTGGAGGTGTAAAAGAACTTGGACCCAGAACAGAGTGCCCCGAATTTAGCAAAATGGAAGTAGGCAAATGCAATATTAGTACATAACATTCATTAACATAAGACCATAAGTAGGGTACTTATCATACAAGAAAGTGACATACACTAAAAAGATAACAAGCATACTTAGAATTGAGTGTCAATTTTAGGAAGAAGATGAAACTGGGAAATTCAACAATGAATGTCTGAGGATCATCATGGGGTCTAAAACAAATAAAGGTTTTCCCACAGGATCATTTGGATATATAATCTATACTGGGTTGGATGACGATGATATTTTTCCCTTCTGATTCATTATTATCACATAATAAGGCTTTGAGGCATAAAGATTGAACCCAAAGAATGAAAGACTAATCAAGCTCAGCGATGCCAAGAAGGATGGACAAGGAAGGAGAAAGGAGGCAGTTGCACAATTATTGAGATTCTATCAACTATCTAGCACCTGGATCCTATTTATGTGTACAGAAGAACATTATCTTTCTCTATCGCAAATTGTCTCTTACTTGAATTGAATCTTGGAGCCTAAAACCAGATCCTGCTTCATATCCAAAAAACCCCTTGGCTTGAAGCTCAAAAGTCTGCAGCTGCAGAATTGTACAACAGATAGATTACAATGCCTCATAGCGGGGAGATCAACAAAAATGGGAAGGTTCCAGAAGGCTTAATATTCTTCATGAAAGTCATGAGCTTTCAAAGCACAACATAGGCAGAGAATGTAGCAGTGAACTTCAGAGTGATCTGCTGGAAGACATCCAGAAAATTGCTCTATCCTCTTTTCAGTTTTCTTTAGTTTATCAAAAGCCATTTTCCACTTCCCGTTTGAAGAGACAGATAAAAAAGGGAACCATTTATTTGGTCCAACAGGTGTCAGTAAATGTGTGGGAGTATCTTATAGGGAACCCTCTTCTTGTACTTCTCCCAGTAAGTATTGTATCTGCAAACAAAACAATATGTCAGTACGTCTTTCATACATGAATCTTTGAATTAGCATGTTTCTTCTTTGGAAATGACATAAGTTGATGTTCAACAGGCCATTTGCATGGAGCTTGAGTTTTTACTTTAGTTGGCATCTCTTGTCATCCCGTTCGGCTCGGTCAACCAGCAGTAGTGTCAAATAGAACACATAAAAGTAGGGGAAAGCCTGAATCACCCACAGCCACATCTCATTTAGTGTTTTCTGCACTGGAGTTATCCTGGGCGCTTAATGACCAGCTTCCATTGACTAAGACAAAGCAAAAAAGTAGAATATCATGCCAAGAGAGAGACAGGAAAATTCTGTGGTTGAGCTGTGAGATACATGAGTGAACAGAGCTGGAACACTCCACAAGAAGGATGCTGCAATCTCTGGTGCATAGTGAAAATGTCGTGCAAGTCCCCACCTGCCATTGCAGCAACATCAACAAACCAGAAAAGAAAATGCACTCCTACTAGACCAAACAGAGACTTAGTCAGACAGAAAGAATATCATCTGAGACTTCCATGCCAGTCCTCTTGCATTTTCCACCTTGACAGCAGTTTTAAGCTGGAACAGGGCCATTTGAGGAAAGGGGAAAATTACAGACATGACTTTTCTCCTCAAATGCAAAGAACTACACACCCAAGTAAGGCTTTCCTTCTGATACAATCTTTGAGATGATCTAAGTGTAATATGTTTAACACTCCTTCCAGCACTCTGATTTCAAGAAAAGGAGTGTGTTTTCAACCAGCAGAGAATCCTGGATGACAGAGGTTCTGATAGTTAGTATTTACCAGCCCGATATTAAAAGAAGGCTCTGCTTCCTCTCTCCTGCCTCTGTCACATACTGAGCTTCAATCTGCTCGAAGTACCAAAATAGAACCAGGAAAAGTCAGTGCAAATGTGCTTTTGACAATTTACACAAGCTAAATTTTTGGATGCTAATAATTTTGACTTGCCTCTTTTTCTGTCTTTACTTGAAGACAGATCTGACTGAAGGTTACAGCAAGCAGAGTCTTATGAGTACAGTATGTGAAAGATAAGATCTTTTGGGGTCAGCTGAAGCCATTCAAATCAAGGCAAGGAGAGTACCATTTCAGGTGTTCTTCCCCAAACTTTATCTTTGCCATTAGACTTTCGGAACTGTTGTCGTTGGCAGTCACAGTCATAGTTGATCCAGATACATAGCAAACCAGCTACTAATATTGCAGCTGCAAGCTACAGAAAGTACCCACAAACGAGAAGATGTTACAACAGAATGGCATTCTGGCATTCTGAGTCTATGCTCAGTCAAACCCAACCTTCAGATGGAATGCACTGGAGAATGAAATGTTGATGTGGTACTCACAAGATGCTGAACCCAGTAGTTCTATTGGAGGATCTAAGTGAAAGAATGAAGATGCACTGAATTGCACTATAAATTGAATAATGTCCAAACAGAAAATAAAAAGAAACGGGAACTCTTTTTTCATCAAACTTACAGCATTGCCAAGCTGCACAGGATGATCAACAAGATAAAGTGCTGGAGAAGTGTACACTGATGGGAGCCATACCAGACAACCCCACACAATATAAAAGCCCGCTGCATTTTACAAAACCAATGTTAGAACAGAGTATGCAGCCACCAGGTTATGGAAAGTTTAAAATGTATTGTCTAATTTGTTCAGCTTGGCAATTGTCTAATCTTATTGTGTAATGGATCATGGATGTCTTGTTGTGAGATTGACAAGGCAAGAAGAAGACTCACCCCGATCATGGGCAATGTCCATGGAGTTCCAGTAGCCTGACTCCCACCAAAAGAACTTTGTAATATACACTAGCATAAGCACCACACTCACTAGCAGTGAGTCTGATAGCTTCCCATACAACTCAACCTGCCACCCAAAACACAGAGTCAGGCTTCCCAGCCATTCAGTTTCCCTCCTCAATTGAGCCACCATTTTAGAACAAGCATCTCTTCCTTTACTTTAAACTGAAAGCTAGCTATGGAAGGGTACGACCCATATGTGAATAGTAGCTTCTGAGGCATTCAAATTATAAACTCTGAAAGTTAGAGAGAGGGTAACAAGCATTTTCCTCCTTTGTTTTATCCCAACATGTTCAGTATTCAGTTTGCACTCCAGGTTTTAGAGTAATAGAACAATTCAGACCTGTTTCACACAGTAGCTGATTATCAAGACTGCCCAGCTCATCATGCCAAATCGGCAGTTTGTGAAAACCTTTATGTCAAAGTCTTTTCCTATCCTTGGATACAGCTCCATCCCCTGCAGAAGCAGAATGGAGAACACCCAGGAGACTGTTTAAGTAACAACTCTCTAATGATCTCTCCAACTATGCATGGAAATTGCTCCACACAAGCTGAAAAAAGATGTGGCACAAAGATTTGATATTACCCAGTAAAAGTCCACCAAGATGTTCCCTGAAGAACCCCAGTCTGACGATGAAGGAATTATGTGGCCCTGCAATGATGGGGACCAAGCGTAAGCAAAAAACTGATGTTGCAAACTGAGAGCATCAGGATGTTGGTGAAATGATACATGAGAAACCACTTGAAGGGAAAAAAAAATAGGTCACATACTTTCATGTACAGAAAACAACAGAAGAAAAAACTTGTGATGACAAGTGTTGACAAGATTTCGCCAAGGTGGTCATACACCAATGCTGGATTGAAGTACTTCTCTCTGCACATACATTCAGATATCAGTAGGACCTTTCTGGTGAAGAAATCCTTCGACCTGTTTTCAAATTAACCAAAGGATCATCCTAATTTTGAGGTCATGTTTATAATGAACTTGAATAGTAGAGAAAGAAGGTGGGGAAATGACACATTTGAAAGTGCACATATAAAGCCAGGTTGTTCAATCAACACAAACCCAAAACTCCCAATTTCACACCATAACCCCAAAACCATGCAGAAGTGTTCCCTTGATCATGGTTGTTTCAAGTTGATCTAATGTAAGGGCAACTTAGTGACGGAAGCAATCGGGAGTTACTTGTATAGATAGTAGTAAAAGAGAATTGTGATAAAATAGCATGCCAATCCATTATTCTGCACATCCAAACACAACAGTACCACCAGAAATTCAGAGTGAAACACCCTCATCTTGTTAAAAACATTCACAGCTATACCATGGTGGAGGCAGGTCCATTTGCATCCAAAGCTGCAATCTCAACAAATTTGGCAATTCATGAAGAGGATTTGACCTTGTAGACTGGGTGATTTCCTGTTGGTGAAACAGGACCAATGTGTTCTTCTCCAGGCACAAAGAGTTGTAACAGGGCCTCAAACACGCTGTAGCAAACAATGAGCTTAAAAGCATATAAGCTGGGCACAGGCCAAATCTCCAGTATTCCTCTCAGCCCATTTTCCCTCAAAAATTTCCACATGTTGGCAACTGACCCATCCAGGTTCACTGCTGTATGCCACCTGCAATAATAGGTCAAAACACCCAATCCAGCAAATTAAGAATCAAAGACTGGAGATCTGAATCACAATACCAAGCCTGCATAAATTTGAGAATGCCTACTGGAGACACAGTGCAACACAATTGGTGCAGTAGAGTTCAGAGTGCATTGACACTGATAGCAGGATTTCACGCTCTAGAAATGCACTGGCCATAAATAGGGGTATGCATGTCACTGTTGAACAGCCATTCATCATTGTTTCAAGGATATTCTTGACACTAATGGCACCCCCAAAGACCCCAGCACAGAAGGCTGTTCACCTTCAACAGATTAGTCATTAAGCTATTTCTTGCACAGCCATCCAACTATCCTAAATCTTGTAGTTGACTTCACAGGTACAGGCCACATCTGTCAACTTCATTTGTGCGTTGCTATCAACAACAATGCAGAGTTCAGCCCTTCCTACTTCCTACCAGATGGTGTTTGAACATGTCAGTTGTGAAGTGCAAAATGTTGTCTGAGTGCATCCTCTCACATCAAGCTCAACAATACACTCTCACATCCACTAACATTGTTGAACTGGATGTGAGAGAGCTTGCATGCACTGAGACATTCTCCAACGTCATAAGAACAAGGATGGTATCGAAACCCTTGCTACATAGCTTTATCGACATTTTACATAGCAGTTTTCGACATTTGCTGTTTTGCTTGCTTCTATGGCGGCGAGTGTGTGGCTTTGCAATGGATGTGAGAGTTCTTGAAAACTGGTACCTATACGAAGGACCACAAGATCAAGATCAACAACAAAGGACAACACGGCGATGTCAAAATGTAGGTCCTGAGATGTTTCGGTGGAAGCAGGTAGACTTACAGGCAAATGACGAACACAGGACATAGCAGAATGAAAACTGCCATACTCGCATACATGGTGAACTTGGAGTGCGCATTTAGATTCTTCTTCTGATACTCCGATATCTCCATCTTTTGCGAAGCAGGAGGATTTCTTGTCTTCTCCGCCATTTCGCTCCGCCTCCTGCAGGTCTCCTCTCTGTCTCTCTGTCCCGCTCACGCACACAAACTTGCACGCGCGCGGCACACTGAGCAGCTACGTCAACTCAGTGGAAATGCCAAAGAAGATCAGAGTGAAGAATGTGGAAACATCTCCACCACGCAAATAAATAACAAGGACGAAGCCGACGGCTAAGAGTCCTCGTAACGCAACCAGCGCCAGCCTAACCCCCGGGGCCCGCGGAAGGGATGCGCGCCATCGTTACACGATGAAAACCCCGCTGACGAGCGGACAAGTCCGTCAACGGTAAAATGCCATCCGAATAACGACGTGCAACCGCCAGAAAAAATCTCCCGACCAACCGCTAAAAGAAAGAAGGAATTTGGCTTCCTTTTCGCACCGCCTAACAGATAGACAGACTCTCGGACTAACAGACAGTCCCTCACAGACTGGATACATGATCTGCCTCATATGTGGAAGCCAAGAATAGCCCCCGCCCTGAAAAAAAAATTAAAAATTAAAAATTAAAAACAAATCAAACAAACAAAAACAGGGAAGGAGAAAAAAAAAGAAAAAAGGCAAGCAAGCAAACCTCAGAATCTCTGTATCACTGCACTTGCCTCGATCATGAACCACCTGACGAAAAGTCTTGGCAACTTTGCGTCCATTATTATTATCATTCTCATGCAAGTATCTTAAAGCAAAGATTTAGCGTGCGGAAACAAACACACACACAGACAGGAACCCCGCACATGACGCAAAAGACTAGGCTCACGACAGGCCAACGGAATGTACACATCTGCCCGTTAGCTTGTCAGCGCGGCAATCGTGGTGAAGAGCTTACCTCACGATAGCTTCGCATTCGCCCCCACTCCCGCCCTCCCCCAACTAACTTTTAGCCTTGTGACTACTAGCTCGGGCAAAAGAAGAAGCAAAAATTTCTTAAGTTCTGCTCAAAAACAATCATTTAGCCTAACCAACGTGAACACCTGAACAGGAGGAACTCAGACAAAAAAAGTAACAACAGTTTAAGAAGCACTAGTACACTCTGAAAGCAAAGCTTGAACAGCAGCAGGAAGGCAGAGAACAGAGCGCACTTCGTGCTCCCGTCACCGCACCCCCTCCGACAACACTCCGTTTGCACTTCCATTCATACGGAATTTCAGAAAGGCCAGGAATTTGTGAGAACGCAACAACAAAGTTGGCAAGCCTCAAAAGAAGATTCCCTTGGTTGGGATCCCTGAACACGTTGCAGATTCTAGCGTTGTCATGCCCTAGGCCCCTAGGCTAGGCATTTTTTTTCTGGGGCCCCTTGGTAGTAGCCTAGGGACATTGGGAACGTGTCTTGGGAATGAGTGTCTAATTTTAATCCTTTTATCTTATATATATATATTGTACATCCAACCAAGGTCATCCATGAAAGCATGGTCACCCTATGAAATTTAGCTTAGGCTTGGGTTATTAGGCACCAAAAGAGTCTTTTGGGTTCGTGTTGTAGGACATGTTCCATACCCACCTTGTCCGGTTGAAAGGCCTCGATCATCATCATATCCAAGCACCTTAAGGCCATTTTTGTCCCAAGCCCATGCCCCAAGAGCACAAGTTATTATTACATTTGGGGGATGTTTCGTGAGCACATGTGGCAAGGAGTCGTGAGCATGAAAAAATATTTTCAATAAATTTTGTCCACATCAAAAGGTATATATTTTTGACAATTTTTGGTGATGTGGAAAAGTATTATCTGACACAATAAAATATTCTTCCATGTCACCAAGGTATCCATGTGGCCTTGCCACATGGCATTCAATAGCTTTTAATTATGAAAAATAATAAATGTGTGCGCTAAAATTTTCAAAGGATTTAAAAATAAATTTGCAAACAAATTTTGTGATTATTAAGACATATGGAGTTATTTTGCCATTTATAACCTTTTCAACATCATTAGTCGCATGTAAATAGTCCAATAAAAATCCACCACAGTCATGATAACAATAAATCCACAAATTGGTTGGATGCCTACAAATATGTCACAAAACACAAATGTTTACAACTATGGTCTATTTTGGACATTCAGTTTAATTTTTTCTATGAGATTCAAGGGATTAATCAAAATAACCCAATTTATAGTTTGTTTATTAACAAAATGTCACGATATCCATATCCACAACACTTTTGTCTAACACCACCAAACTTAAACTTGTACATGTCCATAGATCTAAAAAAGTTGAAAAGTGTAAATGCAAAGTATCAAACTAAGATTGGATTCTAGGCATCTTCTAATCACTTGTAGGATTACAAGATACATGGGACAATGAAAAAATTGTTTATTTAAGAGTTTTCAAATAACTTGCGACAACTTCTTGGAGACAACCCATGACCAACACACTCAACGAGTTGAAATTACAAAACACAATTTCATCAACAATGTGATTACCTATTTGGACTCTAGGTGGACAAGAAAATAAGCAAGTCAATCTTACTACAAAAATCACCAAGAATTGATATCAACGCATAGGATGATCCATACAAATCACATACAATAGTGAGATGGACTAGTTGATGTTGACCAATAATTTTACCATTAATGAGGGTGGAAGAATCGAGTTCCCCAACATGCCCAAAAAAAGGAGTGATAGAAACAAATGATGAAAAGGAAACCATGCCAATAGTTGCAACATGCCTATAAGATGTAATGATGAATTTGAATGATGAAGACGAAACAACATTGCGAAGTACACCAAGGTCCAAACTAGGTTACAAAGACATGAACTCGACACCTCTAAAGGTTGATTCTATTCAATACATCCAATATAGAATCTGATGACATTATTGAAATTCAAAAGAATTGGAAATGAAAAGGCAAGAAGACTTTTAAATTGGTATGTGTAATAACGAACAACTTATTTTGAACCCAAAACTTTGCGGCATGAAAAAATAATCTTTAAAATTTGAAGAAATAGGTTTTACATGACTAAAATGTTGATTCAATTGTGGAGAATTAGAGTTGTAACTATATTTTTGTTTTTTTTTTTAGGAATGGTTATGGCTTGATATCAACATGAAGAAAGCCCATATGTTAATTTTGGGTGGAAGTAATGCAAGATTGAAATTGAAAATCAAATATCTAAAGGTTTAATTGATGAAAAAAATACAAAAAAAGAAGCAAACAAGAAGGCAAGACATTAATTTTTAGGAAATGAATGCTAAAAAAAAAGTTATGATACATTCAAAAATGTTTGAAAACATCTGCAATGAACTAGCCACCCACCTATATGGATGAATGAACATAACAATAGTCCACTCTAAAGCTCAAGCTAGAAAAAAAAGGAAAAAAAACTCATCATCTATGTATTAAGCCAAATTTCAATTGTAAATTTCAGTAATTACCCAAGGATATAAAAAGAACAAAATTCATTCATTTTTGGTATGTAGCAAAATTTGAAAAAAAAAAGGTGCACAATTGCCATTACAATGACATTTCAAAATGGAAAGAAAAACCCTATATTTTATATTATATTCTGACAATTACATCTATTATAAACAATTATTGTTTTTCAAACCTTATATCATAATTATTATTGTATGGATCTTGGTGGCAAGGAATTGAAAATTTGAAATGTTTTATATAGTTTTTACAACTTGATTTATTATTAAATCTTGGTATTGCAAGTAAATAAACTTGTATGAACAATAGCTATTTTTTAAACAATTTTGTGAATAGAAAACACAATGAGTGTAAAGAGAATGTTGTTTACAATGAATGCATTAATTCAATTTATGTTAAAAGTTGTTTGAACCAAATTCCTATGGCTTATCTAAAGTTGAGTGATTAAAAAAAATGTAATGCAAGATGGATCATATGAAACAATTGCAGCTCATGGACCTATGCAAGGGGTTTTTTGAATGAAATCAAGGCTAAAAGGGGCCAAGATAGGACCTCAAGAAACTTTCTCAGTCAATAATTATGTTTTAGTATTAGAATGATGAAATCTTAATGAAGACATACAACATGAAGAAGGGAAAAACAAAATACCCTTGGATGTACCATGAGAAATAAAAGATGTATTAGACCTTTTCGCCCGATTACATGACCATAGAAAGGGTTCATGAACCCAATGATCCACCCCCAAGCTCAACAAACATAATTTATCTCACTCTAAGGCTTCATCATAAAAAAAAGTTCTAATTCCAAGATCATACTTAACGTGATTCCTAATATTAGGAGGTGAAAGCATGGGAGCCATGACTTGGGTTTGAACTTTAGCATATGGGGGCAATAAAAAGATCCCCAAAAGATTACATCAAAACTCCAAGCTATCATGGAAAAAGATAAACTCCATAGCCTAGGCGGAGACAAACCTTTATAAGAAAAAAAAAGGAGAACATTAAGAAATGGTGACTAAAATATTAAAGATAAATGAAATTAAAATTGAAACAAGAGGTAGGTTTCCTTACAATCCAAGTTCCTCTTTAACATGTTTTTGTGGTGGAAAGTTTTCACCATCTAGGGGCACATCAAGGCCTCGAGCCTCAAGGATGGGATCATGAACCAGAGGCTTTAGCACCTCCTTGAAAATGTCCACATTTGATTCCAAGGCTAGTATGTGCACGACATAAGATCTAGCAGGCTTTGATGTTGGTTCCTAAATGGGAAATGTCACTTAGAATTAAAATGGGAATAAATTGATTCAAATGGAATTTTGAGAGGAAAATGATCAAGCTTGTGGACATAGACAAGTCAACCACAAGGTACCCTAATGGAGAACAAACTTCAATGAGGGCATGGAATGTCACAAGATGGACCTCTTTTGTTGCTCAAAATGGCCTTGCAGTCTTAATTTTGATCATGGACGACTTGTTAATCCAATTGGACATGACATCCTCCCCTCGCACATTAATACCCTTTTGGAAAAAAAATTCAACCAAAGGAAAGAAGAGGAAGGACATCCTAGCAAGGGATGTCTCATCAAGATCCTTCACCAAAAAACACTACTAGAAATTATGTCTTTTGCAACCAATCACTATGCAACTTGCATGCAACTAGTTGTCATTTGCAACTATCTTGGTGATGTTTGCAACTATAAATTTGGTATTGTATAATTTTTCAGCTATACGGTTGTGTGTGTAACTAATGTGCAACTAAATGTGTACAACATGGACACATGTCATAAAAATAATGGTCTAAATTTATATATACTTAAATTATTATACTTAATATATCTACATAGGCTATGTATAATAATATTATGTGCCTTTAGTATTAAGGTTAACCCCATGCTTAGGCTAACTTAAATTAACCTATGTTAAAATAATC
>Ga0116228_10001297_pt1 | contig 20690 bp, 15 predicted proteins | sample S1TSphfallax_2_FD_89694 | JGI IMG/M metagenome (GOLD analysis project Ga0116228, IMG submission 89694) | Host-associated microbial communities from peat moss isolated from Minnesota, USA - S1T2_Fc - Sphagnum fallax MG | ecosystem: Host-associated > Plants > Peat moss > Unclassified | place...
ATAGCCACCAATAGCCATTAATATAATAGCCACCAATAGCCATTAATATAATAGCCACCAATAGCCATTAATATAATAGCCACCAATAGCCATTAATATAATAGCCACCAATAACCATTAATAGAATAAGCACTAATAGCCATTAATAAAATAACCATTAATAGCCAGCAATAAAATAGGTACTAATAGCCATTAATAACCACTAATAGCCCCAATAAAAAAATAACGAATAATCATATATTAGAATTGTTTAGGGTTGCCAAAAATAATGTAAGGTGAAATAATTTAAATTAATAAAAAATAGTCATTTAATAATTGAAAGTAATTTAACATAGGTAATATTATTATATTAACACAAATCTTATCCATTTATTAAACATTTTTTCAAAAGAATGGTCATTAAAATGTTATTGAATAATGATATTCAACTTTTTTTTGTTCAATTGATTTTACATTTTCAAAAGGAAATGAATGTAATTATGTACATTATTGAAAATTTTAAAAAGTAAACTCGAATCATTTCATTTGAACAACATTTCAATAAGATATGAATTTTCAAAGTTTATGTAATTATATTATTATAACAAGTGGGTTGGTTTGATGGTAAGGGTGTTTGCCTCCATTTTAAAGGTCGAGGGATCAAACCTTATGAGTGATGTTGTGTGTGGTCAACAATGGTAAGTTGATTGAATATTCTCGTATCTATTTCCTTAGAATATGTGTTTAGGTTGATTACATGGCCTACTTACATAAGTTAGGTTTTAAACCTAGCCTAGGTTGTGACACATGTCAATAAATCATAGGCTAAAAAATCATGAAATTATCAATAATATTATATATTAAATAATTTAATTTTAATTGATTTAATTTCCATGCTGGCTAGATAATTAACTAGCAAGTGAATGGCTTGGTAAATTTGTATTTCACTTGATAGTAACCTTGTTTTTATAAGTTATAGAGAAACAATTCATTGTCTGTAGTAACTAGTCCCCATTCCTTAAGGGGTTAAATAATTTCACCAAGTAGGAATATCCAAATTCACTCAAAATCTAGTGAAACCCAAAATGAACTAGGAGGCATTTTGTTGTAATGTTATTTCATTGATCCTAGTTATAAGCTAACATTGTACCAAACATGATTCATTTGAGAAAAAACATTAATTTTATGTGGTTGAATGTCACAACCTTAACCTTGGGTTCGCGACCAAGGCAAGGGTTTGCAAGGTTGTGAGCCAAGAGGGAAGCCCAGGAGTCACACTTCATGCTCCTGGGAATGTAGGAGAGTGTGAGGGAATGAACCCTCACATCTCAAAGGAGCTTCCACTTTAGGAGTTGGAGTCCCGATGGACTCTCAAATTTTCAAAGAACAATTGTAAGGGTCAAAACTCAATGGATTGAAGAGTTTTTATATCATTTTAAAACTCTTGGAACTTAAATGTCTAAAATAGGTTTGAATGACTCATTTGGACACTTCAAACACAAGCTATGGCCAAATGAAGGGTCGGGAGTCAAATTGCCAATTTGACTCCCGGCCACTAAAAGTCGGGAATCGCCCCGATTTCCTTATGTGCAGGTGGTGTGCGAGATACCGTTGGAAATCTTTTAACAAGGGATGAAACTTTTCTTTATACCTCATTTCAATCAGAGGTCTGCACGCAAAGTTATGGGCTCCCAAAGTTACGAGAATCCCAACTGTGGGAATTTTGGGACTACCACTTGGGAATCCAAGGACAAAATGACATTTGAGCGCTATTCCCATGGCTAGACACAGAGTATATTATAAGGGGGAAGGTGGTGGCTTCCCCGAAGTCCAGGTTGTGGTGAATCTTACGAGTCTGAGTTTGCCCATGGCTCATCTTAGCATCAAAAGTGTTCCAAATATGCATTAATCAACTTGTTGTTTAGTTTTGTGCAGGTCTGTGTGAATGAGTGATTGCTTGTCATTCTTCCTAGTCCCATCTTGGAGCTCCAGCATGCCCCTTTAGCCCTAAAGTGTTACGAGCCATGGTTTAGAGTTTAGGGTAGAAGCAAAAGTTCCAAATGCAGAACCTTTAGCTTCTGTAGAAGTTTTTGCCTCCAAAACTTTTCTTTGTAACAAAACCCAATTCCATAAAGTCATTGTAGATGTGTCCAAGGAAATTGCTCTATTTGTAGTTGAACAAATGAAAGATTTTGATTCCAATGTCCAACACATCATGTTTGAATTTTTTTTTTTGCATCCATTGTTTAATGGTGTGCTTCCTAATTATCTTGGGGATTTAAAATGTGTTAAACAAAACCATGAGATATTGTCAAACATGAAGGTAGAAATTACAACGCACTTAACAAGTCCAAGGAAGTCTGATTTAGTTGTTGCTAAAAAAATTATGTGTATGCTAACATTTGGTTCATCTAATGGTAGTAGTAGGGGTGTCGCAAGAATTTTGGATGTGGATAAATGCAACATTCGAAAAGCCTTGGGGAGATGAGTATAGTTGGACACCATGAAGGATGTTTTTTGGATTACATAGAGGTGAACTAAACGGTCAGATGCTCTACTTCAATTAAAGGATTTAGTAATACAATTTTGGACAAACCAAACCACAATTTCACCTAACCGTAAAGATGTTGTGAAACATTGCATTGGTGTCAAGGTGTATGAAGAACATGTAATGCATTACCTCCAAATTTCATAAGTAACTATTTTGCTACCGTCAAGTTGTATTGTGATTGGTTTCTCACTCTTTAATCATTTCAACAGTTTTAGTTCTTGTTGTTGTTAAAGTTGTAGTACTTCTTATTGTAGCTTGCTAAAAGAACATTAATATTTGTTGTAGCTTGCTGACATAGTTGTAGTTGCTACAACTTGTAAATCTTGTTGGAGTTCAAAAAAACTAAAGAAAATTAACCTTAGTATTTTTTCCATACAATTTGTCATGTTTTTTTTCTTAAATAAGTGTTAAGTGCTTATATGCATCACTTAAGTGCTAAGTTGGTAAATTTTTGTAAATTAAATGCTAAGATGCTAAGGTGGTAAGTTGCTAGTGCTAAAGTGTTGATTTGTTAATTTTATGAATGGTGAGTGCTAAGGTGTTAAGTTGCTAATGCTAAGGTGTTGAGGTGTTAATTTTATGACTAGTGAATGCTAAGGAGCTAAATTGTTGGTGCTAAGGTGTTGAAGTGTTAATTTTATGAATGGTGAGTGCTAAGTTGTTATGTTTTGAATGTTGTGTTAACATGCTATGTGTTGAGTGTTAATTAAGGTGTTTTACTTGTTGACTAACTTTTTCTAATTTCTTGAGTTGCTAAATGTTGAGTGATGAGTGTTATTAAGTGGTTAATTCATAACCAAATTAACACATAAGCAACACAACACCAATGGTTTAATAGGTTATATGTAACATCCATGAAAGCATTAAATTATGGATTGTAACAAATGGGCTGTAGTGGAAGAGAAGGCTTGGAATTAAAATGAGGCGATGTTCAAATTTGTAATGTAAAGTACCCAATTGTTTCCATGCATACTTTAAGTTGATGTTGGGTTTTTTGTTGTTTAGAACACAAAACTTTTTTAATTTGCCTAATTCTCTTAAACATTTCATTTTTAATATTTCTTAGATAATGCCTGAAACTTGAACTTCTCTTTCTTTTAGGAATTTTGTTGAACTAATAGGTTATTTGTCACATCCATGAAATTTTGAGGTTCAAGATTGCATAATAAATTGGCATTGAAATTATTTACAATGGAGGAAGCTTGAAATTAAAGGTGATGTTGATCAATATTTCATTATGTGGTTTGGAGTACCCAACTATTTCTAGGAGTAGTTCAAATTCTTTCATATATGCCACTTGGACCCATCATGAGCTCTTTGTTCCAACTTCTTTCTCTGATATTTTTTTAGTCTTTCACATTTACTTTTTAGTCTTTCATGGATTGAGTGCATGAGTTTGTAGGTCTAGATTCATTTACTTGCTAATCTTTGAAATTCTCTAATTTATGTTGTTTAAATCTATCTCTTTCTTTCTGGTCTAGCTTCCTTTTACGATCTTTCTCAATTTTTTGAACATTTACTTTTAAATCTTTCATGGACTAGGTGCATGAGTCTATAGGTCTAAAGTTTGTAAGTCGAGGTTTTGACAATTTGTAGGTCTAGAGTTTGTAGGTCCAAGTTTTGATTTAATTCCATGGAATGAGTGCTTAAGTTTATAGGTTCAAATTTAATCACTTGTCAATCTTTCAAAGTCTTTGATTTATGCCATAGAGGCCCATGACCTCTCTTTGTTTCTAGCTTCTTTTTAAAAATTTCTTCTAGTCTTTCATAGTCACTTTTTAATCTTTCATGTATTAAGTGCATATATGAGTCTATAGGTCCTGAGTTTGTAAGTCTAGGTTTTGACAATCTTTCATGGACTAAGTGCCTAAGTTTGTAGATTTAAACTCAATTATTTAACAATCTTTCAAAGTTTTTGATTTATGTTATTTAGACCCATGATTTTTCTTTTCGTGTTCCAACTTCTTTCTTTGATCTTTCTTAGTCTTTACTTTTTAATCTTTCATGGACTAAGTGCATGAGTTTGTAGGTCCAAAGTCCATAAGTGTAAGTTTTGATCCAATTCTATGGTCGAAATGCTTAAGTTTGTGGGTCCATATTCAATTACTTGTTAATCTTTAAAATTCTCTAATTTATGCCACTAAAACCCTCTCTCTTTTTGTTCTAGCTTCCTTATGTGATTTCTTTCAATCTTTCACAATTAGTTTTCAATCTTTCGTGTATGAGTCTATAGGTCTAAAGTCCATAAGTCCAAGTTATGACTTAATTCCATGGAGTGAATGTGTGAATTTGTATGTCAAAACTTAATTAGTTTTCAAAACCATGATAATATTCTAATTCTTAATTGTTACAAATCATGTTTGTTTCCAAAATTTTATGCAACATGGGGACATTTGGAATTAACAATGGAAGTTGTAATTAAGGCAACATAAGGAGGTGATATACAAAAGAATATGATTTAATTTTGTGTTGTGCATGTGTGTAACTAGAGTTCTTCACAACTTTCAAGGTTTTACACCCTAGTGCTCCTATCATGTTCACATTATTCCAAGCATTGAAGTTGTGGTTTGTACGGCGATTGAAGCATTGGAATACATGTTGTTGGCCATTGTCACACATAATTGAGAGAGTTGATGGTTGTTGTCAATGACATGCAACACACTAGGAAGGGGATTCATGATATGTGCCCCTACACATGCAAAAAAAATTGTAATGCCCACCAAGATCCAAGGTTTTCAATGAGCAGGTGCTTTGCACACCTATCTATTTTTAGTGCATTAATTGCTATGTGGATGTCAATTTTATGTGAAAAACCCCCCTTGCCTCCTTGGCATGCTAAGAGGTGCCTTGAGGGTGAATGTTTGGAATGTGGAGTCAGCACTTTTAAGGTTTGTCTAAGGGAGCTCCAATATGATAAGTTGATTGAGTGGAAAAATATTAGGTATGAGGTTGTTGGGAAAATAGATGAAGGGAGAAACAAGAAAGACTAGAAACTAGAATACCATCTTACACTACCTAGAGAATTATTAAAGTACCTCTACCCACGTCTAAAAGAATTTGTGCTTCATAATTATGTCTCAAGATGGCAAAATTTGCAATTCAAAGAGTATGTAGAGAACCTTCCTCCTAAAACAGTCTTCTCTTGTGTTGATTTTTTTGAAAACTACAACATCAAAATCCAAAATGAAGTACAAAGTATGCATTGGCATAATTTCCAAGTGACTATTCTAGTACTCATTAGGTATCAACCTAGTCTCGTACTTCATGACCTAATTAATTTAGATTCTAGTTTGATCAAGGAAGTTCACTACTTTGTTTTAGATGACACAAGTCATGATACACTTTTTGTCCAACATGATTTCATGCTTCATTGGAGCCATCTACAAAGTCAAGGATGCATTCCAAACAATCACATTGTTTGGAATGATGGTTGTTCATGCCAGTTTAAAAGTGCAAGGGCATGGTATTTTCTCTCAAGATATCCTAACCTCCTTGATTTTACAAATCATCCAAGGGGGTGCCAATTGATTTGGAACTTTTTTGCTACGAGTCATGGAAAGGGTGAAGTTGATGGAGCTAGGGCCTTGTTAAAATGTGAGGTTAGAAAAGAACAAACTAAACCTAATGGGAGAAAATTTCAAAATGTAGCTAAAGTAGTAGCCTTTTTTAGGTCCAAGACAAACAAATATCATGATGCATACCCAAATGTTAGGTAGCAAGTTAACAAGTTTTTCCATGGAGTTAAGGTGGCAGATGTAGACAAGACAAGGCCATGGGATTGTTCAACAATGAAGGACAATTGTTCAAAAGACCAAGTGCACTCCTTGTCATCCAAAGATCCCACCTTTTGCTAATATAGTCAGTTGTCTTGCTTTTGTGTAAGTTGCATGGATGGTGGCCTTAGCAATGAATGTGTGAATAAAGAACACGTTCTAGAATGGACTTTGATGAGATTAAAGGAAAAAAAGATTTAAGAGGTGAGGGACTTGATGTACAACTTAGATGAAGAAATTGAAGCTGGTTTTGAAGGTGAATGGATTACTGAGAACCTATGCCCAAGTAACAACATGGTTATACCTACTACAATAGATGAACCATTTTGGCTAATGCTTATTGATAAAGGTGCCCATGTTGTGGTTACTTCCTTCAAAAATGTTGATGGCAATAAATGGACAAAAGGGGACATTATTGTGTGAGGATTTTAGTACTAGCAATTGTAGCCACGAAGTCATTATTACACTCTTTGTGATGATAAACCTCTTGCCTTTGTATTTTCCCATTTGATTTTGGCATCAAAATTTTCTATGCCTCCTACCTTTCATGTTGTGAAGGGCAACCATGCCACATATGGGTTCACCCATGATGTAGAAGAGGTTATTTTAGAGGCCTTGGATGCTTTCATATTGTTGGATTGAAAGTTGATTAACATCAAACTAAGAAAAACCATGGATTTTGTGTTTTGCAGACCATATATCCAATGATCTTTGATGATGTCAAGTATATTTTATGTTTCAATTGACTGTTAAGTTATAATCTTATCTTGGTTAATGCGTGTAGGTTGTTTAGTCAATAACCAATTTGATCTCTATTACAAATCATGGAACCCAACTATAATTTGACCTAGTATTTGAAGCTTCCAAGCCCACCTTAAGCAACAACAACACTTGGACAATCAGTGAAGTTTTTCATCTTCACCAAATAAGTGTTTTCTAATTTCCATTATAACCTACAATACTTATATGTTGGAAGTTACTAGCTAGTTCTCCATTAGATCCAAATGTTCAGTTTTTGATTACCTTTGTCTCTTGGTACAAAGTGAAAATAAGCTTGACTATGCAAAGTTTTAACATCAACTTTGAAACTAATATAAATATTTTATATCACATTTATTTACTTATATTTATGTGGAGAATGAACAACTTGTGGATAGATTATTGGATTTCAATAATATATGCAAACCAATTCAACTAAAATTGAAGTGGCCATTGAGGTTAATGTAATTTGGTTGATGAAGATTTGTAGCTCTCATGGGGTTGTAGTGTAGCTAGTGACTCATACTTGGAATTACTATGCCCACATTCAATTTCTATTTTATTATGTTGAACTCACTATAATTTGGCCACTTTTAATTGAGTTCATTGTTAGCAGACTTGCATGATCATGTAACAATGCTCCAAATCTCTCAAACACATGTTTGTGGTCTTTGTTTATGATATGCATTCAACAATTACCTTCATTTAGCCTTGAGGTATCCACAATTCATTGCTTGCAAAACACTTTAAAATGCTAGAATTTTTTTCCACCTCTATGGGTTTTCCCTTTTTGTGTTTACTTCTGGTAGGTTCATGCTCTTCTAATTTTGATTCTCCCAATTTAACATTTGAATGGAAAAAAATTTCAATGCTAGGATACCTATGTAGGTTTAAGGTTTAGGAATGGACAACAAATTAGGTAGGGTTAGGATTTAACTCACCTTCATTCACATATGATACGCTTGAAATAGTGGATTTTTTAGTTTTTGGCACACCATCATCTTGTGTTGTAGCCTTACATTTTTGGAAGGTGTACCTTGCACAAGCTAAAGCTTGCACTACTTCTGACGCAAGTTTTACACAAATTTCTTGGGTCAAGGTATCCTTGGAGTCCTCCATAACATGAGTGGGTTCATTGTTTCCTTCTGCATAAATGGCCATAGGCACTAAGTGAGGCCTACAAAATTATGTAACTAGTAGCTCTAAAATTTTTCAACGAAAAAGAAATTATGTAGGGATCAAAATTTGTCAATTCCTTCGTACTTGTGTCTTTCACGTCTTGCATATCAAGCATTTGAATAAGTTCAAATTCTTTTTCATTTGCATTAATAATCAACTCCATCCCAAATTTGTCTAATAAATTTGTTACTTTAAAAGAGGTTGTTTTTCTTTAGATTTTGGGGTAAACTTTACATGCAGATGTTGCTTGAATGGTGATTTAGCTTCATGGCATACACTGTTTTTCATAATTAGACTTTGGGGTGGTGTGAATAGAGCAACTCCATTATTTGAGCCCAACCCAAATGGACTGTTGTGTGTCATTTATGCACTATCCTTTCTCATCAAAAGGTTTTCAGACCATGTTGAACCCAAACTTGTTTGTTGTAATGGGGAAATGGTACCTGCATTGGAACAAGTGCAAATGACGAGTAAATAAATTTGATAAACAAATGCAATAATAAAGAATTGATTACTTTTGCACATGATGAATCAAGTTCTTTTCATTACCACATGACAATGTCCTTACTTCATTTCCATTATACAAGAATTGCTTATGTATCCAAAAATTGCTTTTCCGTGAAACTAGGTGTAATATTTTACACCTATTTGGAAAACCATTATGATGTAGCTAAAAGCAAAACAAATTGTTGTTTTAGGAACCAACTACTAGAATAACATTAAGAGAACCACTTTGATCAAACCAAAAGCACTGTACATCACTTTTTCAACAACCAAGTCCTCACACCATAAAGAAAACCATTATGATGTAACTAAAAGCAATGTATACCGACTTTTTAGAAACCAAGTCCTTATACCATAAGGAGAACCACTTTTATCAAACCAAAAATAATGTATACTACCTTTTCAACAACCCAATCTTTACACCAAAAGGAGAACCACTATGATGTAACCAAAAGCAATGTATACTGCTTTTTCAATAACCTAGTCCTTACACCATAAGGAGAATTACACTGATGTAACCAAAAGCAATGTATATTGTTTTTTCAGTGACCCAGTCATTACACCATAAGTAGAATCATTTTGATGTAACCAAAAGTAATGTATATTGTTTTTTCAATGACCCAATCCTTACACCATAAGTAGAATCATTCTAATGTAACCAAAAGCAATGTATATTGTTTTTTCAATGGCCCAGTCCTTACACCATAAGTAGAATCATTCTGATGTAACCAAAAGCAATGTATATTGTTTTTTCAATGACCCAGTCCTTACACCATAAGTAGAATCATTCTGATGTAACCAAAAGCAATGTATATTGCTTTTTCAACAACCTAGTCCTTATAACATTAGGAGAAGTAGATTATTGTAACCAAAAACAATATATATTGCTTTTCTAGCACCAAGTCCTTGTCACATCAAAAGAACCACAATATTGCAACCAAAAGTAGTACAAATTGTTTTTCTACCAAATAATTTTTTGTAACATTAGGAGAACCAAAAGCATTGCTTACTACTTTTCCACCAACCAAATCTAAGAAGCATAATGAGAATTATTATTTATTACTTTTCCATCAACATTGAGTGCTTGGACAAGTAAAACAAAACCACTAATTGATGTAACCACTGCTCAATATTATTCTCTTCAATCCTTTGAAACACTATAGGCAACACATCAAGATTGCCTTATGTTTATTCCATGAGCAAAACAATGATAATCATATCCACTTAGCACTTCCACATGATAGTAGTTAGGTCCATGTGTGACATCTAGAAGACACCCTACCTATTGTAATTTCAAAGGTAAAACAAAGGGGTATGTAACAAATGTTGTACCTATAGGAATTGATGCTGAGGCAACTTCCATAAGAGACAATTTCATCTCCTCATGCAAATTATTAAGGCCCATTCAACTGCCAATTTCTTCATAACATCATCTTCTTCACGAAAGCCCTAGTTCACATCCAATTTGGGTGAAAATATTGCTCACTTATGGAACACTTGTTGGTAACCTTCACAAGCTCCCTTAAACAAAATGGATGATACGTGTGTTTGCAAGAAGTCACAATAATGTCATTACAATGGAATCCATGAAAACAAAACCCACAACGCTTGATAATCGAAAAGGTGGGGCTATCAAAATTAACATGGGCATTTGGATGAATTATGGGTTTTGGCCAAAAAAAATTGCCATTCATTTTCTTCATGCTTTCAAATTGCCTCTAAGTTGTTTTTCCATCATTTTTTAACACCAATTGTTTTTGCTTTACCTTAGCTATGGCATCACCTAGCCTCAAGGAATTTAGCTCAATGTTTGCCAATAATGCATTCCCAAGCATAACTCATTCCATTTTCTCTTTTAGCATGCTCCTTTTGATTTCAAGTTGCCTTTGTAAGGCATTTTGTTCAATTTGCAAAAACCCCAACTAATTAAGCCTTAAGGGTCTTACTGATAAGACCTTCAGCTTCAAGTTTACCTTCAGTAGTTGTTGCAGATGTAGTTTTTGCTTTCAATATTTCCACCTATAAAATAAATGGAAATAATAAGTTTCAAGTGAGCAAGTTTGAAATGTTCATATAAATCAAAACAAAAATAAAGCCAAAACATTTGCATACCTTTTGTTTAAGCACTTAGATTTCATGCATCAATATCTTTTGCTGAGATTCACTTTGGGAAATGGCATCTTGCGCATCTAATGTAGTTGCCCTTTGATCTTCCACAGTAAATTTTAGCCCTATGAGTTTCTCAAAATATTGTTTTTTACCTCTTGAATTGCAAGCTTGGTTCTCCACTATTTTAAGAGGTCTTGCACGAGGAAATGTACCTTTGTCACTCTTGCAAGTTTTGTGGGTGAAACACCATATGGACAGATGGGTGTTTCCTTGTCAAAACTATTAGTTGTATTAGGCTGGTCAGACTTGCAGAATTTTGAATCAAATTTGTTGGATCCCTCCCCTCCACCTTTCCTAGAAAAATCTATGGATCTGCTTTTCATTAGTTTTGCTTCCTTTCTATGGGCTTTTTTTCGAGTTGTTGAAGTAGCAACCCTAGCTCATTTAACTTTCTCACCTTTCTCTTGTGTAATGTAGCCTTTCACACACCAAATCATGAACTCGTTTTTCATCACTTGGTCTGTATTGTACACTTTCTAATAGAACCTAAGTAAATCCTTCTTTGTTTATGGGCAAAGATTCAAGTTGGTAGTTTTGAAACCTTCAAATGATAGCCTAAATACTTTTGTTATGTCTGCATTAAACACAATATTTGGAGGAAAGTTGGACTTGGGGTTGAATCTTTCACCATTCAGCTTCTTGATAGTCGTGAAGTAGTCTTTAATTTGATCTTTGTAGGGAACATAATCCCATGGAGGAAATTCAGAGTTCTCCTCCCTTTTCACTTTTTTGTTCGCTTTCCCCATTGTAACTTGTCTTGTATGTTTTCTTTAAACAAATCAACAAGTTTCTTAAAATCTAAAACCTTTAATTACACTATCACACTTCCAGAAAAAATTTACAACTATGTTAGACCTAAATGAACTCAATGGACAAGACGGAAAGTCTTCATGTTAAGGTTTGAAGTTTAGAAGTAACCACTTTAAACTTGTGATGAACCTATATCGAAACATGTGATTCAAAGTTTTTGTGTCATCCACATGCATGTTGAATTCCATCCACTATGCACCAAATTCTAAAAAAATTGATGTGGGTCTTGACCTAATTTCAAAATTCCCACCTAGGTATTTTAATAGCTAATTAACTTTATCCTAGGTTTGCCACATCATCAATATTTCCCTGTGACTACTTTCTAAACAAAGGACAAGCAATTGCAATTGGGTCCTAATAGTATGTCTAGACCCACAAGGGAAGCATAATAGTTTGGATTGTCATAATTTTTTTGAAATATTTTCAATTAATTGTAAAGTTTACATGTCTAAAGTTTGACACAAATAAAAAATGTTTTTGCATGTTCAAAACATTCAAACCTTGAGGGTGGATAGTCCTTGTTTATTTTAAACATCTTGTTTTTTACTAAATGTGCACCATTCCTTTTGAAAATTGGAGAGGATTTGAACATTGATGATTAAAAAGGAAAAATGATTTGAAGTGATGAAAATGATTTTTATAACCCATTTGAACACATTGGGCTCAAAAGTGTTTTTGACCCTAAAAATTAAGGATTTTGAAAATGTAGCTTTAACAAAGTTGTTCATATATATGCGATAGAAGGCATGAATGCATAATATACCTGACATAAAATCAATTTGTAATCAAAATATATTTATATGTAAAATGTAGTGTTAAATGGGATATTTGAAATACAAAATTTTAAGTTATAAACTAACACATAAATGACATGTGTCATGTGCAATCCTTGGAAAAGGATTATTACCTTGGCACCATTGGTTCTTTTCACCATGCTTTCACCCTAATGCATTTTAATATCAACTTGTGTATGGGTTTTTAAAGTTCAATATCCTTCATGTTGTTTTTCAAAATACTAATGTGGTAGCTAGGTGAAAACCCTTTAAGGTGTACCACATAGGACAAAAAGGGCCTAGTCTTTATTGTAGTCCTTTTTTACTTTATATTTTGATCCCCATTAAAAAGAATGAGTCAAAAGTTGTCAAAAATTTTAGAAGGGCTATATTTTGGACCATTACAATTCTAGATTCCATCATAATTATCCATAAATGTGTATTTACATGGTAAAAAAGGACTAGGTAAAAAAGACAGAAAATGGTGATGTGATAAGATTTTGGTACACCTTAAAATTTTTGGACCTAACTTGTTTTTTTCTTTGATAAAATTTCATGTATAAAATTACAGGAAATGGATTTAAAAGTTCAACAATACTTGTTAGAGTAACACTTGTACAGTATAATTTGTTGGTGTTGTTGGCATTTGGTGATGTTAATTGAAGATGTGTTCATCATCAAAAGACAACTTGACTATTTTTTATGCTACTTGATGGAGGCTTTTGAAACCATTTTGTTTGTTATTGTCATAGGGCCACATTTTGACTACAATCATAGTATTGTTTACATTTACTACCATTTATAAATAGTTAGGATGGAACTTTACAATTTAATGTAGAGTATAAACTTGAAACTTGTAATTAGTTTGTAAATTGAATCTTCATGAAAGAAATGTAGATTTGTGTAATAGTAAAAACAACTTTCTTGAAACTTTTAGTAGAGACAAATCTTTGAATTATTTTGGACATTTAGTTTTCATGACAAATGAAATGTAAACTTGCATTATAATAGAGACACAACTTTTCTTGGAACTTTTAATAGTGACAAAAAAATTCTTGGAAATTGTAATAGAGATAAAACTTTTGGGTGAAAACATAGTCAAAAGAGCCATGGGCGCCAAAATAAAAGTCCTTTTCCAAGGATGATGAGTCTTGTTTTTATGTTGGTTTATAATTTAAAAATTTGAAATTCGGGTTTTCTTCTTATCACTACATTTTAAATATAAATACATTTTGACTATAGATTGATTTTATGTTGTGCATATTATGCATTCATGCCCTCTATCACATAAACATGAACAACTTTTGTTAAAGGCACATTTTCAAAATCCATAATTTTTAGCGTCAAAATCACTTTTGAACTTAACGTGCTCAATTTGATTATAAAAAAATAATTCATCAATTCAAGTCCTTTTGTCCTTCTAATCATTAATGTTAAAATCCTCTCCAATTTTTAGAAGGAATGGTGCACATTAGTAAAAACAAAACATGTTTGAAAAAAACAAGGATTGTCCATTCTCGAGGTTTGAGTGCTTTGAACATATAATTTACTTTTTTTCTATGTGTCAAACTTTGAGCATGTAAAATTTGCAATTAATGAAAAATATTTTTTTTAAAATTATGACAATCCAAACTACTATGTTTCACTTGTGATCTTTCAAATATACAAAAATATAGTTTTAAGGAATGTCCACTTATTTGGGTGGCTCATTTGACTATGTTTTTAACCCTTTCTTAAACCTTTTGGAAACTAAATCTTCATGAAAGAAGTAATGCAAACTTAGATTGTAGAAACAAAACCTTTTTTGTAATTATTTTGGACACCATGAAAGAAAAGTTCATGTGCTTTTGTAAACAAAACGTGGAGCTCAAGCATTTGGACATAAGAAGACAAACGCATGAATAAGTGAAGAGAGAAAGGGGGGGTGGGGGGCAGGAATTAACATTGAATTGAACCTTCTTTTTTTGAAATTCTACATAACACCAAACACAATTGTTGAAGGGCTAATTAAAAAGGGTTATGTGGTTTGTGGCCACGTGAACCACAACAATAACTTGTGTTGCATATATTGAGAACCTCATGAAGGCCAAGGGAATATAGGTTTTCATTAATATAATGCATGTTGGGATTTTGGAAATAATAGATCTTTTGGATGTGGTCGATCCTTTTTAAGTTTTTCCATCTTAAAATACAAAAGGTTTTTATTTGAATAGTAGAAGATTTGCATTAATGTTGTGTGAGTATATATTTTTTAAAGAACTTACAGTCACAAATGTTATATGTTTTACAAATGTTAGAGAACCTTCAAATAAGGGTTTTGTTTTTTGGAAAATGCCAAAACTTGCAAATAAGGGTAATATTGCTTTGTTTAAGCAAGAAACTTACTAGGTATAGGGTTTATGGTTTTCTAAAAAGGATGTGCTAATGGATGTAGTCTAGACTTAGGGTTGTAATATATTCAATAGGAGTGGTTTTACACTTCAAGGAATTAAAGTTATCAAAAGCCTATACTGACACAATGATCAAGGAATCATTATTCTTGTTATAAAACAAGTTGTGAATCATTTCCTCTACATTGATATTGAGGGAAAATATTTTCTTGTTTGTGTTTGGTACATCCAAACCCAATTTGTAAATCACTAAAGTAACCAACAACAATGTGCCTCATAAATAAGCAATGAAAAAAGTGGGGATAAATTTTATACCTCAATTGAAAGTTATATATATATATATATATATACACCTTAAATACCAAGTATAAACTAACATACACATGAAACCCTAAAACTTAATACTTGAACCCATTTGAGACATTCAAACTTGAGGAGTTCTTTGAGGGGTTTTGTCTAATGAAAATGAGCAAATAGAAGATTCTATGTTTTACGTCAGTTCAACCATCATGATTGATGATTCAATGGGTAAGAAATTACATTGACTTTTATATTTTTGAATCTAGGTTAGGTTTTTGATATCTAGATCCAGAACCACTGGTTCTAACACTTGGATCCAGGTACCTACACAACATTAGTTTGCACACCAATGATGAAAGTTCCCTTCAATTGATGAAAGCATTTTCCATGTGGAAGGTGCTTTCAAATACAAAGAAAAGAAACCCTGGAGTGCTTTATCAATATTCCTTGGGAGAGTGTGTTTGGCATCTCACCTACGAGAGACAGAGGGGAGATGCCTACCATGGGGTTAGAAGGCTTGAGTGTGGGACCTAATTGCAGATAATACATACCTGCCATGTTATGCACAAATTATGTCCAATATTGGGTGATTCTATGTATTTTATGTGGCATGTATGATATACCATATTTGCATGCCAAAATGGCAAAATGAGTCCAGACTGATGTACTTTTGAATTTGGGACTTTTTGACCTATTAACTTCGTCCAAGTGGAAAATGGACTGGAACTTGGTAAAAGTTTTAATTTTTTGTCTAGGCAACATTCGTTTTGAATCACACGATGTTTTCTTGCCTACAAACTGTCAGATCGTCTAAAGATAAAAAAGTTAATTTGTTTGAAAAAGACATTGTCTTTTTAATGAAACTTTAGTTGCTGAAAAAGTTCACTTGCCCAACTTTTCCCATCCAGTGATACTTTTTGTTTGTATGCATGATGGTTTTGTTGGAACAGTGGTTCCTAAAAGTTTTGTACTGCACAATTGCTTCGTAAACACTTTCGTACAAAAGCAATTTGATGCACAGGAAAACTATTGTGTAACCCAAAAAAATTGATTAAGTGCACATGAAAAGCTTTTTGCTGTGTGCAAAATATTGTAATACCTAGGCCAGTTCAACACTAATTAAAGCATTTTCAGAAATGTTTGTTGAAACTTTCAACAAATAATTTTTTCAGAATTTTCTTTTCTGAGGGAAAGTAAAGAATCTGATGGAATATTTGGGAATGTATCATTTGTTGAAATGTAATCCTCAAAATTAATTAATTAATTTACAAACATGTGTTGAAGTGGCCAAGATATTAAGATAGTTATCAGCTTGATGTGGATAATTTTGGACATATCACAATTTGAACGAATATGATGACAGGCTAAGGCTTAAATGTTTTTTGTTATAAAGCATGGTACATAATATTGAATAACAATATCTCCTTAAAATGCAGAGGCATTTAACATTTTTCAGAGAAATTTTCATTTTACATTGTCATTATTAAATAACCATCCCTTGTCAGAATCTTAACATGCTCTGATTGGCTCTCTGGTCATAAGTTATAACCCATAACCTTTGGCCTCCACTTCATTACCAACCTACTAGTTCACACAAGGTATCACCCTGGGCTCTCATTGTCCCCATAGTTGTGTAACCTTTTGCTGTTTGGATCTGCTTGTTTTGTTGGGAAAATTTTGCACTGTGGTGACAAAACATTTTGAGATTTTTTTAATTAAGAAGGAAAGTAAATTCGAAAAAAATGTAATTGAAAAAAATCCCCAAATTTTGAAACCACAAAATTGAAGGAAAAAAACCTTGGGTTGGATGAAGATTTCATAACTGCTCTCTATGCAGATGAAAAGAGGGCATCTCAATTGTCACTTATGGTTATGCTTGGTAACCGACTCAAACATGCTGGTTAGCTTGAATGGTCTCTCCATGAATCTACCTAGGGATTCAAAACCTCAAAAAGGGCTTAAAATAATAAGGCCATAAATGATGGATTGATCATCATCTGGAGCCACGGTTATCAATTCCTTTTGGGGTCCTTTTGCACCAAGCTCATGTGCTTGCTGATCAACAAATGGGTAAATTCCAGAATTTTCTATTGGAATTCTCCATGAGGAGCTTCTTCATCATCTTCTTCTTCCCAAGTGCTCATAGATCCTATATATCTTCTTCTGTTGGAGACATTATATATTCTGGCTAACTGAGGTCAGGAACTAGGCAGGCCAGGTTCACAATTGATAAGATTTTGCAGCTACCCACTAATTATTCAGCAACAGCAGCCAGCCTAAGTTTTGAGCTATCTATCTATCAATAACCTCAAGCTGCTTGGCACACAAACAAAAATATGGCCCCGGCTGGATGGCCAAGATGGGGTTTTGTTGCTAACAAATTCTAAGCTGATGTGTATTGTCAATCACGGTTGAGGAGAATTTTTTGTGCTTTGACAAGCAGCAGTTGGTCCTGTAGAGCAGCTGTACGCTAGAGCAGACAGCGAAGTTTACAGTAGAGAGAGCAGAGAGCTAGTCTAGCAGAGAGAGAGAGAGAGAGCAGCTGCTTGAAGGTGGTTTGCAACAAAGCTCTGAGCCTCTGCTCTGTTCGAGAGAGAGCACAAATAAAAAAGAGTGGAGAGCTGCTGCAGCGTGGCAGCAGCCTGTTGTTGCTTATGCTTCTTCTTGTTGCAGTGCAGGAAGTTTCGTACCAGGGCTGCACTGCAGATCATTACCATGACGATGCAGCTGAGCAGCTTCATCAAATGTTGTTGTTCTACTGCTGCTGCTGCTACTTATACTAGTGTGCTTCTGTTCGTGGTGGGTACTTTGCTGCCAGGCTCATCAGCAGCCGTTGCCACTAACACTAGTACTACTTCTGAGGTAATGATCAATCTGCAATCTGGTCTCGAGATCATCAGGAAGATTTTGTGGTCTATCTGACTGAGCAGCAGCTCTCTGTCAAGGCAATGTGCCGGAGGAGCAGGTCCAAGTGTACTCCAGAGACGGAGCCAGATCAAAGTTTGAACACTAATTGCAGGAGATTTCCTTTGTTCTCATCGGTGTGTTTCTGGAGATTATAACTATTTCTCGTGCATTCGTACAGTTTTGCTCCACATGTATAAAGATCAAATTCCAAACACCGGTCAACAAGAAGAATCCACCAACCTTTTGAAGCTACATTTTTTCATGGTTTTGTAGGAGATCAGTGGTCCAAGTTCGAGTGTGGCCAGAACTGCAGCTGGGCAGCAGGTAGTGCTGGTACACGGGATAGGAGGGGGAGCGTGGTTCTTCTTCGAGGTTGTGACACTCTTGAACGCAGCTGGATTCAGTGCCACTGCCGTCGACCTGAGCTCCAACGGCATCAGCAAAGTTATAGCAGATGACATCACAAGTATCGAGCAGTATACCCAACCCCTTACGGACCTTCTTTCTACCATTGACGGCCAGGTGCGTGGGGACTCGAGACTCATACACAACTCCCTGTTACTTGCGTACCTTTTAGTCTATTCTTGGTGATAAAGTTAGACAACTTTTCCACAAGGGAAGGAATCATCCAAGAGCTCTTTGTGTCAAGATATGTTTGCGCGAGAAGATCAGTCTGTCCAGATCTAGACAACCTGCAGGCAGGCAGGCAAGCTGGTGGTGGTGGTGATGTATGTAACTGATGAGATCAGCTGCTGGTACTTGTGGGTTGATCTCGATCATATCTGGTGGAACACCTCATCGGCTGGGTGGAGGAAATTTTGTGCTTGCAGGTCATCTTGTTGGGCCACAGTATGGGAGGAGGTAGCATCTCCTTTGCAATGGAGAAATTCGGACCGTCCAAAATCTCCAAAGCTGTGTTCTTGGCGGCCATCATGCCCACAAATGGACAGACGTTCTTCACCTCTTTCCCTCCCACGGTACGTCCAGACAGCCAGCATCTAGTTCATCGATCGTCGCTTGTTCCCTGCCCTTCTCCTCAACCAGACCAAGGTTCTTCCCTGCATTAAGCATGAGTACTACAAGTACTATACCCAAGAAGAAGATTTGCGATGGAATTAGCAAGCATTCACGTATTCTTAAAAACCTGACATAATTTTTCCTTTGTATTTGTAAGTTCCAAGGAGAACTTTCTTCGGAGATAACGAGGCACACCTTACCAAGTATAACCTTAGTCGTAGATAACCAGCACAACTTACCAAGCATAAGTTTTATCGTGAATAAGGAGGCACACATTACTAAGCATAACCTTAGTAGTAGACAGAGAGGCACACTTTACCTAGCATAGCTTTTGTCGTAAATAACGAGGCACACATTATCAAGCATAACCTTAGTCGTAGACAACAAGGCAAACCTTACCAAGCATAAACTTAGTCGTAGACAACGAGGCACACCTTACCAAGCATAACTTTTGTCATAGATAACGAGGCACACATTATACCTAGCATTACCTTCTTGCACAATTTCACATTAGGTCAGGTTTTTTATAAGCACGTATGTTTGAGCCCGGGATTTGGGTGTTCTATCGTGGAGTCCTCTTGCAGTGCTTTCCCAGGCTAATAGGAGCCAAGGACTTGTTTCTATATCATGCGGATGGCTCCCCGGGCCCTACTTCCATCCGAGCCAACAACTCTCAGCTTGGCTTCTTTGCCTTCAACCAAAGCCCCCTTCAGGTACGTAATTGTAGCGTAATATTGCACTAGTCATCTCTCTCTCGATTTATTCAACAAAGATCATATCATCATGAGCTCCGCGAGCCTTTTCTTCTTTTACAAAATTTTGATGATTTGTTTGTTTGTTTTTGTTTTTGTTTTGGGCTTGTGGTGCAGTTTACGACACTAGCGCAAAGTCTCTTCACCCCAACGCCATACAGACCGGGTTTGGAGACTCTCAACTTGAGCACGGCGAGTTACGGCAGCATCAGGCGTTTCTACATCCGAACAGGACAAGATCGTGCCATTCTCCCGTCGGAGCAAGAGGAGATCCTCAAGGCAAACCCACCTGAGCGCATCTTCGAATTGCACACAGCTGATCATATGGCCTTCTTCTCCGCCCCCATCCAACTCTTTGCCACCATCTCTTACATCTCCACTCTTTAAATCTTAAAGCTCTCGTCAAGCACCTCTGGCCTGGAAGCTGACAACTACATTACCAAATCCCTCACTGCAAAACCGCCCTAAAACTATCTCAAAAGCAAACTTGTCCTGCAAAATTCTAATCTTTCTCTCTACACGATTCTTCAAAAACCTTTGCCAATCTCTGTCTCCCTCTCACTCCCTGTCTCTGTGTGTCTCTTTCTCTCCGTGTGACCTTTTTTTCTTTTGGCAATGCAGCAATTTGGGTAACTTAGTGATCCTTTCTTTCAAACCCCCAAATTTCAGACTTGCTGCTGCTTTGTGAAGGGGATTTGATGGGTTTTCTGGAAAGGGCGGGGGGGGGGGGGGGGGGGGGGTTGTTTTGAAAGGTGGGCTTTGGTTATATTTGTTATATTTTTTTTTTAAATAGTATATTTTTTATTTTTTTTTTGTTTGATTTGTTG
>Ga0116228_10001299_pt1 | contig 20684 bp, 14 predicted proteins | sample S1TSphfallax_2_FD_89694 | JGI IMG/M metagenome (GOLD analysis project Ga0116228, IMG submission 89694) | Host-associated microbial communities from peat moss isolated from Minnesota, USA - S1T2_Fc - Sphagnum fallax MG | ecosystem: Host-associated > Plants > Peat moss > Unclassified | place...
AAAAGGTGAAGCTGTCCATTGAGTTTTGTAGAAAACAGTGTGATGGAGCTTGGCTAGCAATTTCTGAATAAAATGATGGATCGAAGGCTGGTCTCTATCGCCTCTCTATCACGTTCTTCCAGGTACAATTGCTCTTCTGACTCCTACCGTTCGTAGTGTTTGGAGACGATAACGATCTCTTCCCAAGAGAAGAGATTCGTGATGATGCAAGATAGGATAGAAGTACTCTGGAGAGTGCTATCACGGAATTTTCTATGTTGTCGTAATTTCGTATACAGACTGAAGGAGTCTTTTCCCTCTCTATTCTGGCTGTAGAAAACAACTGAGATAGTTGGTAATTGTTTCCTTCTTGCAGGTTAAGGTGTTCTATGAACTGTAAAGTAAGTCACATAGTTGTCTCCTCCTCCCGACCCAAGGTTTCATTGTCAAGAATTTGTTGCAGGGGTCAAGGACATCAGCATGCTTTTTCTGTATACAATTTACAAAAGATCCACAGTTGTAGAAATAGATACCATGCTGTATGTGCAAAAATGAGAGATGCAGCCTCCACAGATGATGGTTCAAGGTCATTGCAAATTCGATCAAGAGATGGAGGCTTTAATGGAGCTTCAAATCACAACTCCTTTAACAGACTGGAAGCTGACATAGCTGAGGTTACACACAAATCAAACCTCCTTGGCATGAAATCCTCATTTCCAAGTGGGAGTGCACACCAAATTCTCATGCAATACACTAGTGTTATTGTCAATGTTTCTTTTTCAGTATAGTTTGACAATTCTGACTAAAGCATGGCTTCCTTAGTCACCGAGTGGAACCACATATGTAAATTGAAAATGGTTTTCAACCTTAGAAAGCCTCAGGATTTGAAATTCTCCTGTCCAGATGGAAGCTTGTCAACTATCTTAGTTTGTAACTAAATTGGAACAAACCTCCATGGTGATCATGCAGTTGGCATTGATTCGAGAAAGTGACATGCGATCAAAGTTGGTGAGAAAATTGAGTGAGGCAAACCAACACATCCGTCAGCTGAAAAAAGAGGTACAAGTATCCCTTCAGAGTTGACACATTGACTGCAATGTCCTGCATAGTAGTGCATGAGAAGTCACCAATGTCTGACATTATATGATGGCAGGTTCAGGAGAAAGACAACACAATGTTCAGATGCCAAAGTGAGCTTTCAAGTATGGAGCTGGAGCTTCAGGTCTGATTTTTTCATCTAATTCTGCAGGAAAGAAATGGCATAAAGCACAAGATTGTCATTTCTCACAGAGCTCAGTATCCTGTTTCATCCTAAGGTCTTCAAAATATGCATGTTTGGTTCCAGGTGCTTGTGAACATAGCTCAAGAAATTGCCAAGGAAGGAGGCAAACCTGGAACCCCAAAAATCAATGGACGTTATATTCATTCCCATCTTGCATACAGACTTGAAGGTGATGGCATCTCCTCACCTCAATTTATCTTTATGTGAAATCATACATACTTCTGTCAAAGAGGAGACTGAGCCATCTAGAATTATCCTTTGATGGCAAAGTGATGGGGGCATGTTGCAAATCAGAGATGCAGAAGTTGATATTTGCACGCATCAAGGATGTGGATATGGTACGGACACGTGAGGTTGACCTAGTATACTATGGCATGGCTGAGGTAAGTCCCCTTGTGAAATCTTTTGTCACCTTGTACCCTATGTTTAAATGATATGGAAGTAGCATGCTGAAAGTTTATGCTTGGTTTGTCAAATTGTTGAGTGGTGGACTGATTCTGGTCACTGTTATGTTGGAAGGATGTGCGAGTGATGGGTTCGTTTGATGGCTGGACTTATGGAGAACAAATGTCTCCTGAGAGCACTGGCATGTACACCAGATTCACTTCAACAGTCAAGCTCCGTCCTGGCCGGTGAGATCCTAGATCAACTCTCAAGGTCTTACAAAGTTTTTGTCTAACTGTTGTGAGTCAATCTTGAGAGCATGGGAGATATTCTTTATGGCTACTGATTGTGTAATTGAAGGCTGTATTGTGGTTCCTCTGCCTGGAATCTTCATCATTTCTGCTAGAGGATACTCTTGAGTTCATTGTCTCAGTTTCTCCAGGGTGGAGGATGGGTTTCTGAATCAAGGTACGAGATTAAGTTTCTAGCGGATGGAGAGTGGCAAGTGTCATCTGAGCTACCAACATTAGGCGAAGGGGTTACCATGAACAACTTATTGGTAGTGGATTAGCCTTTCCAAAATTCAGGTTATTTCTTCCTTGGTTGTGTTCCGCACCTGAGTTTACCACATTCTGTAGTGTATTGGTTGGATATGTGAGGTAATGTCTTTTATGACATGCCATGCAGTGCCACCCTTGCATCTTCACTGTAGGTGGAAGAAATTTAAACTATCTGAAATCAAATTTGAAAATTCAATTTTGTGAGGGATACTTTTTCTATCTTCTTTTGAACTGGGTCTCAATCACACATCTTGTTGGGGCCATTGGTATCATATTCCAGAGCTGAGGGCCAACACCACATCTGTAAAGAATCCTCATGTGGCTGTGGACTTCAGGGAGTTCTTATTTCCCAATTGTTTTGATAAGGCTATGACTGCACTCATTCTTGTCATGCTAGTTTTGGTTTGGCTGGAACTGAGAGAACAGTGACCTTTGGAGTGTTGTTGTGGAGTTTTCCCTGCAGTCTCACAGATATGTTTTCCAGTAGCTTCAAGATATGTTCTGCATGAGTGATGTGCTTAATTATTTGTTTTGGGTGCAGGAGGCCTTGACCACCACCCTCTCTGTTCAGGGTTCTCTATGTCTTATAGGCTCAGATGCTTGCTTGTTTAGGGACAAGCTAAAATGAGATGTAACTTACCCTCACAAGCTTGTTGCAGCTTCAATGAGGATTGACTTTTTGCAATAGCACTGTCTCTTGATTGCCAGCCAACATCATGATTGAGTCTTCCTTCTGCTTCTGGAGATGCAATTGAAAGTCAGGACAGAGATTTTTCTATTATTCTTTGCTCAAAATTACGCATGGATTAGTAGATGTTTAGCTACACCCACTTTTGGGAGCTGATGAAGTCAGTGAGCATCATGCAGCTAGTCAATGTTGATTGTGATGAAGGTGATGTTAGTTTTAACACTCATAAGGTCATGGCTGCACTGCACTCATTCAGATTGTGTTAGATTTGGTCTTGCTGGGATTGACAGAACAGTCACCTTCAAAGTGTTGTTGTGAAGTTTTTGCTACAATCCCACCTGTCCTTGATAAAGCAAATTGCATGTGTTATTACCAAGTCTTCCAGACATGGCATATATGGTTTGTTTCTCTCATGACCTCACTTGCATGAGATAATGATAAGGACTGAACTCAAGAAAATCTAAGTAGGATTCACATGAAACTCTTGGGACATCTGGTAACTTCTGTTGCAAGTTTCTCACTTCTGGAGCATTAGCATTCTCATTTTGAGTTGTTGATCCAGAACCATCCTGTTGACTTTCTTACCTTTGTCAGCCTTTTGGCTAAGATCAAATGTAATATCTGTTCTTGTCAGTTTAATATCTGATACAAGGCTCTCATGATGATAATCTAATTCTTCTCAGGGCCATGGCTGTCTGGTAGTTTGCTACCTGGCCCTGTGCATGTCACCTTGGTCTTGCTTCCTTGGTGTGCACTCCTTCCCCCCTAGGAAAGTCAAATATTACAAGCAGGATATCTCTTCTGTAGCTTCACAGAATAGCAGCAGTTTTTATTTGAATACCTTCCTTGGAAAGCAACAACATCAAATTGTAGATTGCTGCAGAGGTGATGCTCATTATCATCCTGTACTTGCAATGCTTGCACTAGTAATATGTAATGTTGTACTCCAGGGCTTGAGAGCTTTTAGTTTAATTGTGCCTAAAACTTTGGAGTGATACATGACTTTTGTTTTGTTTTGGATTTTGAGGGCTTTGGGTTCAAGGTGAACACAGTATAGTGAACCTCTGTATCTCTTCAGCCTAAGCATTTGATTTGATAGGTTTTACACAGATACTCTCTTTTGCTTCCTCAACTCCTTGTTGTTGAATTATGATATCATATTTGGATTCCAAATCCCTCAATTTTTTTATGATCTTGTGAGTTTTATAATATGTCAAAATCTTCATTAGATTAATGTTGTAGTTTTGTAAGTGACTCCCTTCATTCATTTACCTTTTTTATATCTTGGTGATTTTACAATTCAAAATCATCATCGTTTGTTTATGTTGTTAAATTTAATAATAGTAATAGTCCAATCCTTTGACATAACAAATGAGACTTTGGAAAAGCCCACTCATTTCATATGTTTTATTTTTCACAAATATTATAAAATTATCAATATGTATGAACACCTAATATTTTTCCTAGACTAACAATAAATTTTCAATATTAATATGACAAAGTTGAAATGACCTTATTTCAAGAAATTTCAACCCCTTTATTTTCAATTTGTAATAAAATTGCAATATATCAACCAAGGCTATTACTGTTGAGCTTCCCATGTCATGATTAGGGCAACCTAGGGTCAACCTAAGAAAAACTTAGGTTGAGTATAGTAATTTTTATATCAAAGGTCAAATATTTATCCTTGAAAACTCACACATATGCAAATTGTGTAAAAAAAATTACCCTTGAAAACCTAGCATGTGTGGACTTCACTAATCATTTCTGACAACATTAAATGTCACTACTGGAAACTCTTTAAAATAAAAATTAATTGTAATCATCCATCGAACCACTTAGATTGATTTCAACCGTTAATGAAATGGTGAGAAATAATTTAATCCAAATTTAATCAAGATATCATTTAACCCTGTCCATGGATTGACCAAATTACAATCGCTCTCTCCAAGGGACAATTGGCCTTGTCTAGGGAATGCAATCGAATCGTGGTCACCCCTGTCCATGGACCAAACGCCCTTGTCCAAAACGATCGCCCTTATCCACAGAGCGTGACTGAATTGTGGTCGCCCTTTTCCAAGGAGCAATTGCCTTTGTCTAACGAACATGATCAAATTGTGGTTACCCTTGTCTAGGGAGCAATTGCCTGGGTTTGGCTACAGTAGTAATCAATTTCATGCTTTCTCTAGAAAGGCAACACCCCACGACCACTTGTAAGGGGATCATGTGGCCAACCCCACTACAACACTCACAGGATGCTTATAACTTCATGCCACCTGCAGTATGTGAGCTCTTTCTTATACATGAGAGGAGCAATGCACAACGTAACAAGCTGCACAGATGTTTCCAGTTGGATGCCGGATCAGTCCACTTTCAAATCTTTGTTTTCTGCCATTAAAAATTGAAAGCTTTCTATCTGAATATTCATCTATTTTTGCAGAGGAAAGTGATTTCAAGGGTATTGTCCCAAAGTTTTGCTATTGTGATGTTTTTGGGAAAAACAATATAGGACTAAAACACCAGACTTACCTTGCAGTTGAGTTTACCAAACATTCTGCTTAACACCACACAATTAAGCACCAAGCCATCTGCTACCAAGACATGCACAAAATCAAAGGTGCCCTTCATTCTTGTGGAACTGTTTGAAGCCCTTGGCAAGCAATCCTTTTCTTCCTGATTGTTGCATTCGTTTGAAGTGTCACCATAGCCTCCTAGCTGCAACAGTTTGGTAGTGGTAATGAGAAGCCATGTTCCAGTAATGCCAATTGTCATTAATGTTGCATCAAGGTTAGGGAGATGCCTGGAGTCTTAAACACTTTTTGCTAGGGCAAATATTCTTAGAATCAAAGCCTTCAGATATAGATATTTCTAGAGACATTCATTCCTGGAGTGGAGATATGCTGTGTTGTAGGTGTCATTGGTTTGGATCTGATTGCAAAGTAGCTGCATAAGTCCTCAATGCTAGAGTTCAACATGAAGCAAATTAATATGGCTGCTAATTGAACTTAAATGATTCCCTTGACCCAGTTGATGTCACAATTCATTAAGTAGTAGTCAGAAATTCAACTATAGAAAGCATGCCTGGGAAGTATAAGCACCAAGACTGGAGACCGGATCAAAATCACATGCAGCAGCGTGGAGAGCACACTTTGATTGACTCTGAAAAACAAAACATAGTCCAGAAAACCACCATATCCATATATCTGAGCATCAGATTTGTCAATAGGGATGATAGCAACAAGCCATCAAGCAGCTGAGTATGTTTTGTGAAAGAGCAACATCTCTTTGCTTTCTGGAATGCATGGAGAACACAAACAAGAATAGTGACAGGCATAGTGAGGTGTTGAGCAACAAAATTGCCCACAAGGACTGCCATATATATGTAAAAAGACCATGTTGCTATTCTAATACTGGATTACTAGTCCTAATCCTGATAGCTCCCCATGAAAATGAGCATGTTACTAACATGATAGTTTGCAAGCACACATCTAGGTCAAACCTATGTTCACATTATATCTAATTAGTCCCTACAGACATTAAAAGTCATTGGTGAGTGAACATCACCTCATTGCTTGCTACATCAACAAGGAAGCACACAATCATGGAGTCCCAAGCAAACTGTCCAAAATTGAAAGCCCTTTGAAGTTTGGAACAAGTTCACAGGAGATTTGGTGCTCATGTGTGTGGAACAACAAGAAATACTAATCATCTACATTTACAAGGCATACAATTTGCATACAACGAAAAATCTCTGATGTTTCCCATAACTTTTAGCAAAAACTGGTACCAGGAGGATGAGGTCTTGACCTTTGTGATGTCACGACCATAGTTCAAAACCAGTTCAATGGTCTACAAGTAGATGACACTTTTTAGGATGTGAGTTAGCAAGCTAATGCAACAATTTGATAGATGAGATATTTTCTTCTCCTGACAAGGAAGAGCTGACCAAAGCTTTGAGACTACAAATAAAGTTTATTCAATTCTTCTGAGGCCCCAATTGAAGGAACCAACTGCAACACAGAGCTACAAAGAAAAAAAGGTGGCAGTGAACACAAGAAATGCAATTGTGTGCAATTCCACCTTTTGTATCCAAAGAGGATCTGATCATCTGTGGTAGGTTGGAAACAAGTCAACAAATCAACACCATTGTGTAGGCACAGAGAAGTATAGCACATAAAACTGTGAAGGACTACCAAAAACATAACCCTGCAACTGTTGTGATCTCAGTATGTATTGGACACTAGTTGAGATAATGGGGGAGTGTTTTGGTCATGAATTCATATGTACACACAACAGGAGTTCACTTCAAAAGCATTTTTTCAGTTAGAAGGGCATAAGCTTGTTATGGAGAATTGAAGGCAAACCTCATCGAAGTAATTGATCATACTTACAGTGAGTTCTTCCACAAGCTCTGATCCACGTCTTGATGTCAAGGCACGCTCAGTAAGTGGCGTGAATCCAGTTACATCAGGGAAAGTACAGCTGCTTGAAACGCATCTATCGCTGGTTGTGTAGCACAGCATCTGCAATGATGAGAGATGAAGATTTGTTTGTTCAGAAATTGCAAATTGTAGACAAAACTATTATGAATTCTGTATTGTGGGGGGAGCTTAAAACTGTATAAAGACAACAGTGGGTTGTACTAAGAATATCCGCAGATAAAATGTAAGTTAACGACCAATAGTTATTCCAGTGGTACATGAAATACCTCAACCACGTAGAACAGAACGGGTTGTGATCTAAGGATTGTGATCGTCACAAAGTGTGAGATCTTCACATATATATATAGACATCCTGGTCAGGAGCTATTGCAGAGAGTGTTCGTACATTGTCCTTGCAATAGCTCCTGACCAGGATGTAAACAGAGAAACGTGAATCCTTCTCAACCCTGGCACAAAATGGGATCGAGAAATGCGGACATAAACCTCTTCAACGTTCATGTCAAAAAACGCTCGGGTATTTTTACATTGTCCGCAGCAGAATGGGTTTCATCTGGGCTGCAGAAGAAAGTTACTGTCTAAGCAACACGGCCAGAGGGCCACCTTGGGTCCAATAGTGCTTTTCGGAGCAGCAATTTGCGGAGATAACGAATTAATTCTTCCAGTTTCTGAGATCTCTCCTCAGTTTCTATGCCTGCAGGGGTTGTCGGCGAATTCTGCATTTTCCAAAGAAAGTGCCTTTCCCGTCTGAGTGCATAGAAATGTACCTCTTCAAACAATATCTTTGAGTAACTATACAGCACTTTTAAACATAGTAGAACCAGCCAAGGACTTCAATGTGTAGTAGAACATGCTGAAACATGTTTCTACGATAGTTTAAATAAAAACAAAGTCGGGTTTATTCTCTTTCGTAAGTACCACAATTGCGAATTCTGGCCAACTATCCCAGCGCAAAGTCTGTCCTATGGGAGTCTCGCTGCACACGGAGGTGCTTACGCGATCCAGGTTCACAACCAGCGTCCCGGGTCGGACGTCCTTCTTTTTCTCCCCACTATACAACTAGATGGGCTCCGCATCGAATATTCACGAGATGTTAGGTTCTCGATCGTGAGACGTTGCGGCACGTTACATTTGACGCACGCTGCTTTAGTGCAGCTGGTTTTGAAGGCACATAACTCATCCGGTCTTTTGCGTCTCTTGACATCCCAGTAAATTGTCTATTCTCCGTCGTCGTCGAGGAAGAAACATCGTAATGCGCAACAAGAGGAGCTTGATTACCAACTACTTGGGGAGATGAACTTAAGGTATCTCGACTTTAGACATCATCGTCAATTGCCAAGGTATTTGCAACATGTGATGTGTCGTCGAAAGTTTCGAATCCACCAGATTGTTGATGCCATAAATCATTCCAAATCTTTTCTTCTGGAAATAATGAAAATGTGCGAGACAAGTCTGAAAAATGCCTTCCTCGGTCCTCTTCTTCGGCTTCTTCATTATTATCGTTTGACGATTGCCCTTCTTCTTCCCGGCAGTAGCTCTGTTCCGACCATTGCGATGCTTTCTCTTGGACGACAACCATCTCAACGAGGTTCTTGCAATTAGGTACTCCTCTTCAGATCTGAATCCAAAAAATGCCCGGGTTGTTGTTGTTCTGCGCCTTCAAGAGACAACGAATTCGTCGGCCGTTCGAGCTCTCCACCGTTGTTGAATACTTCTTCCCCTTCTCGTCTCCGTCTTCTACATCTGCGCTCCAATTCTCGCAGAGACATCGTCTGATATAAACAACAATATAAACAACAATGCAAGCTCGAGACCAGTGTCTGTGTCCTCCTCCGCCTTCAAGAGAAGGTCCTGTCTTGAGAACCTTCCCGGGATATGAGGTACGAATCAAGAATCCTTCGGCAAGATAGAAGGCCCTACCTTGAGAACCTTCCAGGATTTGAGGTACCTGTCAGAAGGTCATTATGCTGAGTTGAAGCTCCCTAGAAAAACCTTTTGTAAGGTTCAAAAGATAGGCCCTTCCCCTACTTTCATATGGACTATGTAACCAGCGAGAGGCCGCCAGTTAGCGGAAATAGCCGAGGGGTAAGATCGCCGAATTTGGTGGGGGAACTTCGAGTTTTGGGTGAACATTTGTTTTTGTGGGGCTGGAGACGAAGATGTTGCGCATTGTAGCCACGCCATTCCCGGAACTTACGCTTATTAACTGTGCCTACTGCTCTAGGAAAATCCCTTGATGTTGCGGCTCAAATGAATTTTAGGGTTGGGTATGTACTGATGAATTGCTCGAAGAAATCGTGATGTTCGCACCGTTTTCTGTGAGGAACGTGTCTGCTGTGCCCACCTCACTGGAATGCTCACAAAAATTCATACGCGCTGCCTTTGGAGCAGATGCGTATCATTTTGCTTGCAACATTTCCTGTGAGTCCTAGGTTGGTTTCGCAGTTAGTTGTTATGTTGATACTATTGTGAAATAATCAAGGAAGATAAGTCCAGGATTTGGAGTGTCGTTTGCCGTGCTGTGGAAAAATGTGATATGATGGGTGCAATGTTTGTGTTCCTTGACCTAGAAGTTCACATTACTGGAAGCAGTAGCACAAGGTCGTATTACTCTCAACGTGCTGTGTGTCGGTGTTGATTCTATTTTGCATTCGAGGAAGAAGATGGACAGTGAGATTTACTTACTTCAGGGGCGTGGTGCAATTTTGTTCTCCACGGCAGAAAGTCGGCTTTGCTCTTTAAGATGTTCGCAGGAGCTTCTGGATCTGGCAAGTGTTTTCATTGCTAGATCTTGGAGGCGGTGATCTGAATCAGCTATTGATTTTCTTCAGTTTTGTGTAGACGCTCGATAGTAGCTGCTCTTGGGCGAGCTTCTTCCGGGGTTCTTGGCTGAGAAGTGGTTCAACATGTCAACGACCTTCCTGCGGAGTGTCATGTCCCTCCTGGCCAACAAGAGAAGCGTGCACTGGAGGTGGAAAAGCGGCTCGCTACAAAAATTTCACTCTCAATTTGCTTATGGCTTTCACGCAGACCCTCAATCAGGTTGTGTATCTGGACACAATTTTGTTTGTACTCTGGTATTTGCTTTAGGCTGTCCATCTGTGGTTAATGCAGCACCACATCTACCAATCTGCAGCAGGTATTCCTCCACCCCAAGGCTTTTCAGCTTGCAGCGCATTTGGAGCAAGTCATTAGGCAGGTTCAATCACAACTTTTCTCTCCTGGCAATTTCAGATGCTGAACATGATGCCGCCACAGATCGTGAAGCCAGTTTGTCTTTCTTAATTGCTCTAGGTCTGAAGGAAGAGAGAGCTCTGAAAGTTACTCAGACATACCCGGAGGTGCTTTTGAGGACCTTTCAGGAGAACCTTATGCCATTATTGCAAGCTCTCGAATCTACCGGTGTTGGGAAACAACCTGTTTGCCGCATTCTTGAAAGAAATCCAAGCTTGATGATGCGCATTCTGGAAAGGAACCTTTTTGAAGAAAATTTGGAGTACTTGATTGAATGTGGCTTGACAAAGGGACAGCTTGAGAGAGTCCTAAGGATCTATCCACAGTTTCTTACTCTAAGCAAAGAACTTAATCTTGAACCTACTGTGGCATTCCTGTTAAAGATTGGAATACTGAAGGGGAAGCTGGGTAAAGTAATATCTTTGTCACCATACTACTTAGGTTACCGACATGAGATCACTCTTGTGCCAAAGCTCCAATTTCTGTTAAGTGTTGGTGTGAAGAAGGAGCACCTAGGGAAGATAATAACTGAACAGCCTAGCATCCTTTGCCATAGTATAACTGAAAACATCACCCCAAAGATGAATTTCATGGAGAAATTGGGTGTGGAGAGAAAGCGTATTGGGGAAATAATAACCCGTTACCCAGCAATTTTCACTACCAACATTGAGACCCTAAAGCAGAAGGTGGAATTCTTTGAAAACAAGGGCCTGGTAGGAAAGGAGCTAGTGAACCTTTTCACTTTGCACCCTGATATACTTGGTAGATCCTTGGATTCTTTGGAGGCAGGGTATGAGGTTCTCAAGAGCATTGGATTCTCTGGGAGTGAAGTATGTGACATCTTGAAGGGACATCCAACAGTTCTTAGTTGCACAGAAAGCACTGTGCGGCAAAAGTTTGATTTCCTTGTTAATATTATGAACCGGCCTGCCAAGGAGGTCTTGAAGTTCACTTCATTTGTCACATACAGTTTGGAAGGGAGGATCAAGCCACGACACCGGGTATTTTCATGGCTTGTTTCTCAAGGACTGTTACCTCAAAGGGAATATGCCCTCCGGACAATCATTGGTGGCTCTGAGAAGTATTTCAGAAAGCGGTTTGTAAATCTACATCCTTTAGCAGCATCTGTTTATGAAGGAGAACAAGGTGACATTCAAGGAGTGAGTGGTTAAACAGCACAAAAGTTCTATCTTGTGGCTACCAGCTCTGCACAAAATGGCAGAATCTTGTTATGGAGACTATGCAGTGCATAAACCTCTTCAAACATGACTATTACAGGTTTGTGTGCAACACCCTTTACTCCTTCCAGAAAGGAAAAAATCATCTGAAGGTCAATGATTTCATTCTTGCACTTTAGTGAATTTGAGGTGGCATAATTGACATGTTACCTTACTTTTGATCAGTCTTTGAGCAGTACTGCAGTCTGGAGCAATGGCAGGAAATTTTCCAGTTAATTGCACATATGAAGCATTGGTGCTTAGCAAGCAAGGTTGATGAGTGTTTTTGATGACGCAGAGTATCTGAAATCTACATGGGTAGGTGCAATCTACAGTAGCATGCAGTTTCCTGCCCCAGTTCCTTGATTGAAATCCCGCAGGACGAGCCTTTGTTCTGAATTTCAGCAGCATAGTGCAGCATAAAGTCAGATTTCCAATTGGTGGGGCATAAAAACAAGGTACACTGCAGTTTTGAGTTTCACAATGTGCTCTAGTACTCTTCTTTCAATGCATTGATGATCTATTGCACGCATATGGTTGCTGCTGATCTGCATGCATGACGGATTAGGAACAGTAAGTGTCAAAGTTTGGTGGGAAATCTGCACTGAAAACTTGGTGCTAGTTTTGTGGATATATCAGGGCTTCAGTTTGAAGTTATTGACAGTTGTTTATTACAGTTACAAGAATTCATGTGTAAGGAGGTGGTTAATAACTCCTTTTGTCAGCCTACTTGGATCTTATATACAGTCTGTACTTTCATTGTGCTGTTTCATTTCTTTATGCAGGTGATCATTTAGGTCATGGAAACCAGCATTATCTGAGTGATAAAGGAATTGATGAGAAGAAGACCAAGTTGATTTGTATTGACCTATAGTTTCTTTTGCAGGTTTGCAAAATGTAGCTCCAGAAGCTGCTAGGATTTACTCAAAGATTGATGCAAAGTAAATTGGGGTCTTTTGGAACAGCCTTCTTGTGGAAAGCATCTGATGATGGTTTTCAGAGAATTGGATCTATTCTTCTATGCACATGTTGCTGATTTTTGTGGGAATTTTCCCTTGAGCCACATTTGCCACCAGGAGCTTGACTGACTGTTATCTACATTTGGCACCAGTCCTTCCAGTAGACACCTGAAGAAAGGAATAGTTACAAGGAAACTATAAGCTTCAATCAATAGATTTCACAAGACTCTTTACATGGTATCTCAGTCTGCCTTCAACAATTGCAGTCACTTTGCACTTGCGGGGTCATAGAAAACTCCCAAGTATAGTTCATGTGTATCTCCAGAATCTGTTTCTGCCACACCTCACATTGATTTTGGCAGTGATGATGTGATTACATATTAAAGAATGGGCAACCCCTGCTCACTCTACAGAGTAAGCCAGCAGGGTAGGGAATAGGCAAGAGATCCCTCCTCTTTTTTTGGAGAGATATTCATTAATGAAAGGTGCTGATCAAATACACTTCGGAAATTTTTCTTAGTGCTTTATGATGCTAATTAACATTTGCTTGATTAGATTAGGTTAGGAATATGTTTGACCTTATTTGATAAAATGAATTAATGGATCATTGTCATATTGAATGTCCATGGTTTATTTGTATTTGACCACAACTTATATCTACATGGCTTCAATTTATGCATTTCATTTTCACATGGACTCATTCACTTTGTTCAATGTCTACATGCGAACTGGTCATAAGTTCAAAAGATGTTTTTAGGATGACCTGTGAATGAAGGGTTAACAAGAGTTTCTTTTCAGGCCAATATTCCCTTATCAACCTCTTCAATTGAGGATTCAAAGTCAAAAACTAGGTAGACACCATTCACCATAATATGTATAACTCATCTTTTGCAACACATTGGCTCTTTTGTGGAGCTATTAAAAGGTTTCGTATGTAGCTAGTAGTGGTTGCACATTAATAAAACAATATTTTTATTGAAGACTTTGACAATGGTGTTGTAACTTAAAGTATATAATGTCTACAACTACTGTCACCACTCATGGCTTCATGGCTTGAAATGGTGTGTTTAAAATTTGATAAAGGTCACCATTGTATGACAGACTAGGAATACAAACACCAGTATCAAGTGAATTTTGAAGTCCCTAAGCACCAAAATTCACCATTACCAATGCCATGAACATACTACCTTGCCACCAACCAGCAATTTTGAAGCACTTTTTATGGAACACCTTGCAAATGGCACATAATTAGCTGCTGATATGAGACTATTTGCAACCAGTGTGATATTTCATTGATTTGCTTGTCTAAAATTGTCAGCACCTTTGAGAGAAAATCTATGAGATTGCAGAAACATTATGATTGTGATTTTGAGATATCAGAGCTTCACCTTCAACATAAGTAGCAGTGTCTAGCTCTGCACTGACTTCATTGACTCCCAACAACTGGTGCAGATAAGTATGCCATAACTTGCCCATAACTTCAGACAAATAGTTGTACAAATACCTGCATCCTGGGTTCCTGTCACATTTCCAGAAACAGTAAGAAGACTTGGTCATCATGTTGGCAAGCACCCAAGAGACATAGATAACACATACAGCCAATAGTATTCTCATTAAAGCTGTGACAAGCTCATGACAGTAATGCTTTATTTCATTTTGCAATCCGGCAGGCATTAGAGAGGGCCTACATAGAGGGTTAGTGGTTAAGGCCTGCACATGAATATTTCCCTTAAGCACACCAATATGAATTATGTCAGGGCATTACATTCACTTTAGCCACAAGAACATATCTGTGAGGTTGCAGAGAAAACTAAAAACAAACACTTTGAAGGCCCCAATTTTATGGTTTCTAGCAAGACCAAAACTAACACTGTGACAAGAATGACTGTGGCCATAACCTTATTATCAGTGCCATTCACAAAGTCAGTTATGTCTGCACAGTTTTCATAAGAAATCCATGTCTATTAGCTGCAGTCTGAGCCCAGTGAAATGTACCAAATACTGTTTCTCTTTCTCCAAGTAAATCTGGCTTCATATTACAATCTCTGATAAAAACCTCTGACCACCTTGATGGCTTCTCCCAGATTCTACATCTCTTGGATATGCCAACACTGGTGTCCATACCTCAGCACATGAGTCTACTCATCTGCATAGCATGTTAACACATTGCTCATTATACTAAACATGATTCTTTTTCATCGACAATGGTCTCTATTCCAGGCTATATCAATCTGGGCAGTGGGAACATCATCAGTAAAGATATTCTCAAAAAGACTTAAGGTAAAAAAACACTGCTACCTCTGACAGAGCTAGAAAAGTAGATAAAGCAAAGAACTGTAATATTAGGAAAGACCAGACCTCATATAACTTACAACCCCAGATGATCTAGCCATCAGATTCACACAAATGTGTGCTGAACATCAAGACATTGTGTTCCATGGGATTAATTTTTCCAAAAGCTGATGAAAAATCATATCACTATAGAGAGATATCATGCAGTGACATGTATATCAGCACTAAATGTTCCATAGTAGAGTCAGAGAGAAGAATCTAGGCACATTGTTGGACAGACTTCTGTTCCTCTGGCAGAGTGTACTGTCTAAGACAACATTCAAAAGTACACTACAAGCACAAAACCTGAATGAGCTGAGTCTCTAGTTCTGGAAAAGGTTGGTTACCATAGGAGAGAGACATTCATGTAGAGCTGAGTCTCTAGTTCTGGAAAAGGTTGGTTACCATAGGAGAGAGACATTCATGTAGATACAGACCATGAAGTGTTGGAAGACAGCACAGTGCTCTAATTGCAAATGTCCTTGCAACTCACTCTCATGGATGCCACAATAGAGACCAAATCTGTAGCCATATTCTGGCCTGCACCATTTCCTCTTCTCATGCTCATGCAATCCTCTCATTCAGCGAACCTCACAGCCTTTAAATCAATGAATCACCTTCTGTCCTGTATAACAATTGAATCACCCTCCTTCCCAATTTTCCAAAGGCAATCAGAATCATCAGTTCTCCATTGACCCAGTCCAAGATCAAGAAAACCTGAACCCAAAAACTGTGGGACACTTCCTGCTATTGCTCCTCAGATGCTCTCTTTGCCTGCTTGGATGAACAGACCACACAGGCTGAGAACAGGAAGAGAAGCAAGAGAGACTCAAACACAGGCCTTGCAGCCGAAAACCAAGCTTTGCCAACTGCCTGGGCCATATCTTCCTTTTCTTGAGTTTCTTTATTACACATGCTTTACAGTGCTCAGTGAAGTTACCTGCAAGCTGACACATTCTCTTTACAATTGCAGTGGAGCTTCTAGGTCACTGGAGAGCAGAGCAGTCATCATGTCCTCTTTGTTGATAGATGTGGCAAATGATTTAAAGCCCAGATTAACATTTATGCCTGATCACCCATTGCCTGATGCATAAATTTTCCAACACCCTAAAACTGTGTGATGGGTATTGGAAAACCCCAGGTGTTCCCAACAGGCACACCCTTTGCATCTGGATATAAGTGTGGTGGAAGGAATATTATGTATGCCGATCCAGGGGACTATGAGGACACCATTGACATTACCAGTAATCCCTGCAAGAACAAAGACCATTCTCAAAGTGATGGAAGCGATTGGCATCCCTCACAATGATTTTTCTCTCAACTATCTTCGAAATGACCTTGATGGCACAATGGCAGTCACCACACATCTACAAATTTTTGAAGATGTGAAGTGTAGTACCAGGAGGTGTGCCAATCAGGCCAAATGCAATTGCCAGCTTCTCACTGTGATGACCCAAATGCAACATCCTGTCTTCATCCTCTACATCATGTAACACAAACTTGGTATCTGGCACATATCCTAGATCCTTCATTTGGCCAGACAACTTTTTTAGTTCTTCACAGATTTCAATTATCTGTGGATGCTCTTGGTCATCTACTGTGAAAGAATACACCTCCTTGTTCAGCTCAATCAATGTGCACCCTGGTTGTTTCTGCACACCTTTCCAACCTCAGTCGCTGAATATTTGCACAGCTATCCCAGTTGCCAGCAGCTGCATAGATGTTTGCTAGCATCACATAGCCTGCAGAATTTCCAGGGTCCAATCTGAGAACTTGTTCTGCAACACGTTCTCCCATCTCCACATCACCATACACTCTACAAGCACCAAGCAGGGCCTTCCACACAGGAGCGTTTGGTTCACAGGACATGGTTTTGATCAGCTCCTCTGCTTCATGCAGATGGCCAGCACGACCAAAAAGATCAACCATACAGGCATAGTGCTCAACTGTTGGAGAAACATGATGAACTAAACTCATGGAATCAAAATAGACCAGGCCTTCATCCACTAGACCTGCATGGCTGCAAGTTGACAAAAGGGAAACAAAAGTGACCAAACCCATCTCTACCCCTTCTTCACACATCCGTTCAAAATGCTCAAAAGCCTCCTTAGCATGCCCATGAATGGCATATCCTGCAAGCATTGCATTCCAAGTGACAGCATTGCGTGTGGACATCTTGTTGAACACATGTTGAGCATCCTTTATGCTCCCACATTTGGCATACATGTCAACCAGGCTACTACCCACAAACAGATCAGATTCATAACCCCTTTTAATAATGTGCTCATGAATATGTCTGCCTTCTTCAAGCCACCCTGCACTGGCACATGCATTCAAAACCCCGACAAAGGTGACAGGTTCTGGCTTCACACATTCCACTTGCATTTGTCGATATAGTTCCAATGCTTTCTGTTCCTGCCTACATTTCACATGTCCCCAAATCATTGCGCTCCAAGAGACAACATTGTGCATGGGCATCTTATGGAACACCCTCTGGGCATCTCCTATGCTCCCACATTTGGCATACATGTCAACAAGACTACTACCCACAAAAACATCAGACTCATAACCACTTCGAATGATGTGATTGTGGACCTGTCTGCCTTCTTCAACTGCCATTTCAATAGCACATGCATTCAGAACTGCTAAGAAGGTTACTCTGTCTGCATCCAATCCTTCCTGTTGCATTTGTTGAAATAGTTCCAATGCCTTCTTTGCTTGCCTACATTTTACATGTCCTGAAATGATGGAATTCCAAGAAACCACATCATGAGTCAACATCTTGTCAAATACCTTCTGAGCATCCTCGATGTTACCACACTTGGCATACATATCAATGAGGCTATTGCCCACATAAGGACTTGACTCAAAACCTCTTTCCATGATCTGCAGATGGACACGTCTGCCCTCTTCAAGTGCTTGTAAACTAGCACATGCATTGAGCACTGGCACAAAGGTGAACTTGTCTGGAACCATGCCTTCTTGTTGCATTCTTTGGAAAAGTTCCATTGTCTTTGCAGGTTGCCCTGTCTTAACATATCTTACAAGCCTCACATTCCAGGAAAAGGTACTTGCTTGTAAAGTCCCTGGTGGCAATGCAGCAAGCTCCAATTCGACCCAGTTGGGTTTGCACTTGTGGTTGAGCCAGAGCGCCTTCTGTGTCTTCCTATGTTTGAAATCTGGATACCTGACATTTGCCTATGACCAGATGTCCAAATCCAACTGATCAATCCTCACAGCCTACCAGGCTACCAGAACCAAGAACAATTAAACATTCACAAACTTCCTGCATCAGCAAGAGAATTACAAGAAAGATGGACCTTGTTACCTTTTCTGACCTGTGATCCCACCATTGTGATGGATCTGAAAAGAACTCCCGCCAAAGTTTCTCAACGTCCCCATGGCATGACCCTGGAAGGGGTTTTGGATACTTGCAACCTAACCATCCAACATAAATGGCAATTCAGCTAAATGCCATTACAATTAACGCAACATTTCATGACGTATAATTGCACCCGCCATCCTCTATCCTGGAAGATTTATGAAATGTCTTTAGGTGAAGATGACCTCATATATAATCTAGGATGGCAAAGTGGGAAGGACATCATGCGATGCTACTAAGTGTATTCATTAAGAATGTGACAATTACTGGGGAAATGTTCCAACAATGGTGGTATGTCAAAGTGCTACACAGTAGACATTCAATTACTAAGGGTGATGGAAGTGGACCGATACGATGTAATCAATGAGTTCAATAAGGTAAAGCAATGACAAATAGACCAAAATAAGGTAAAAGTAGTTTATTAATGTGCACTAAAGCCAATGAAATGAACACTTGTCAAAGGGGACACAACAATGATATACATAATAATCAAAGCATTTGGATGGTAAGCACGCCCATAATGACAGGGCTTGACTTGCATCCAACTTCTTCATCTATGCAAATTTGGAATCCAAAACATCAAAAGAAATGCCTTAGGTCATTCAAGATTTGAAGATTTCATTTTAAATCTGTTTGACTAACTAAGATTAGAAGGACCTACAATATTGGCTATGAAATAATTGGATAAACAAGTTGATGTGACAATATCATACTGAAAACATGTCATCAATCCACATTCTACAACTATCACATCTTCCATGTCCATGCCCAATGGTATCTTGTAGTCATTCATAAGTTAACGTAGCTAGGTCAAGTTGAGCTAGGGTAAGGTGTTTGGACAACCAAGGACCAGTAGAGATCAACCTTGCCTTGGGACAAACATGATGAACTAGATTTATCTTTCTAAAGTTAAACCTTCAATCTCTTCACAACAGCATCTCCTGGATGACTTCACTTATTGATTAGTAAAGTATAGTGTTAAACGATGCCTAGTTTATGATTTTAAATCATTAGAAATAAACATGCCCTTCACAATGTGTGAACAGAGAACCAATCTGCCAATAAAAAAAAAAGATGAAAGCTAGGACTCAAAGAGTCACTCATGAAAGAGTGATCTTAGACAATGCAAATAGGCAAAAGTGAGAGCAGAAAATAAGGCAGAATTGCCTATTTAAGCTCTTCATGTTTCTGGCATGAGACTGACATATTAAAATTGACTTGCTATGACTAACCTCATGATCACTCTGATGATGCAAGAACCAAACCCGACAGAATCCTGAAGCAAAAGCAGTATAGTTCAGTCACGTAAATTGCTGGTGAAGGTGTTGGTCTTCTTTGGGTTAAAGGTCACTTACATAGCATAGTGGGAGTGGCATTTGAATATTTGATTGCAAGTCTGGCCTTTGTCCCCATCACATAGGTTTATAACCATGTCATCAGATGAAGACAGCACATATGAAATCGTAGGATGCACTGACACACAAACAGACAGATTCAGTGTCAGCCTCACACAGCCTTACTTTATCCATGGTGTTGTAATCGTAAGAAAGCTCAGGACGGAACTAGAGCAGGCAGACCTCACAGAGCCGGGAGCGAAAAACCATCTTTCTACTCTGCTAACCAAAAAAAGAAAGGGATTTTAAGCTTTGCAAAACTCCGCCAAACTCCAATCTACAAAACAAACAAATCTCGACCCGCTGATCACAACCTTCTCGGGTTCGGATGCGCAGCACACGAATACTTGCTGAGATTCTACACAATCAGTCGATTGATGGTGAAAAACAAACGGCTTTGTTTCTCTCTGAGATTTGCCCGCTCCAACAAAAACCAAGAAAACTTGAGAAGCCGAAAATGAGAGTGGGGAGAAACGGGAAACCTTTCGCCCCAGGCTAGCTGCTAATCTGACCACAAGTGTCTCTCATTACCCATCAGTCCATAGGTTTTTCACTACGTTTCCTTCTATGACTCTCTTTCGACCTCGATGAAGGACTAAGAACAAACAGCCGACCCTTGTGGGCACGGGAGGTACGAAACTGGATCCTTATAATTTGGGGTCGGCTCCAGTTTTATATCCGTTCTAATGATTCCAGGCTCATCAGAAGCTGGTGAACAAAGATGAAAAGCTGCTGCAATGACAAGCCCCTAGCCACAAGGACAAACTACAACAGCAAAGGGCTTCTATGGTCTTCGTATGACCATTTCCTCTATTCTTTGGGGGGTGAAAAGGCA
>Ga0116228_10001301_pt1 | contig 20672 bp, 10 predicted proteins | sample S1TSphfallax_2_FD_89694 | JGI IMG/M metagenome (GOLD analysis project Ga0116228, IMG submission 89694) | Host-associated microbial communities from peat moss isolated from Minnesota, USA - S1T2_Fc - Sphagnum fallax MG | ecosystem: Host-associated > Plants > Peat moss > Unclassified | place...
AAGCATTCTTTTTGGTTTGATTCTCTTTTTATGTAAGATTTATATATGTCCATTGCCTGGATAAACATTGCAGATTGAGTCTTGACCGACTTTTCTTTGGACACTTACTGTGGATATGACTGGACTAAGAAGTAATGCCTTTTTCGAGAGAGGAAGGTAGTTGAGAATCTTGACATTTGACGAGGATGGAGAGCTCTTTCCTGGCTTGTTGACAGTTTCTTATCTTGCGGTTTTCCTCCCAAGAATAGTTTTATGTGTAGGGTGGGGCATTCCCAAAAGAAGGGTCCTACAAAGAGGCCACATCCAAGACAAGTCATTCATTCTGGGAAGAAGGAATGTCGCCCCGCACCCACGAGCTGCATGAATCTAAACATACACAGATTGGTCATGAGGCTTATTAGCCTTGCCACTTAAGAGCCAGAGCCATCTTATTATATCCCTCCAAGTAATGAGGACGGATATAATCAGGTGCTCTCCAAATACGTTAAGAAATTTCTCGAAGTACTTATTGTTTTCGACAAGCAAATCTCTCCTCAGCTCTGTACTTGGGATTTTTTGTCTGCATTCAACCCCGCCCCCCCCCCAATGTGTCTTCACAGTGTCTTGTCTTTCTTCCTCCTTGATCAAGGATGCGTAAGCATGAAGTGATGAATTGAGCCTGATGAATCATTCACTAAGTTGTGTTGCTCATATGCAACTCCCATGCATCTCTACAAATAATGTAGAATCATTACAAACCACCAGAGTAAAGCATACTCAGGAAATCAGATTTCAATTTTCTCTTGAAAAAAAGTGGGATTAAAATATACGAACTTCCCACCAATTCCAGAACTTTTAAGCACCATAAACTGTCAGAGGCATTATGGAGGAAATCAGACTTCAATTTTCTATTAACAAAAAATTGAAATAAACTATGAACTTCCCACCAATTCCAGAGCTTGTCATGCTTGGAATGGGTTAGAACCACTACCTATGTTCAATGTTGTTTTCTTCTGACACAATAGACAGTGACCAGGTAGTTTATAGGTCAGAGAGTACCAGTATGTGGGATCCTGCTTGTTTAGGATTTGTCTGCACCATGCTTTAGGTTCAGTGTTGTTGTGTTTCTTTCTATTCTGTGATGTAGTCGGAGTGGTCATCATTCATAAGATCACATACTCAAATTTGGCTATAATCAAAATACGAAAGTAAAAGCATTCAAACATCCCTTCTATATTGTGTTCTTAGGATCAGAGTTTTTTTCTTTCAATTTTATGATGCAGTCACAGTGACCATCATTGAATATCCATAAGATCATTGCCTTTTTTTTTCATTTTCCCGTTAAGTTACCCATTGGGTATCACAACGGAAAATAATAATAATAATAATAAATAATAATAATTTCTCACTAGATTTTACATTTGGTAATGTCCTCCCAGGCAAGGTGTTTGTGAAATAAGCGCCCCTCAGCTCCACCTTGGGAGGGTGCTTACTTTGAGTGTGCCCCACTCCTTGCGCATTATTACCCTACACATTTTGTCAAATTTGGCTATAAACAAAAATATGAAAGTAAAAAGCATTTAAATAACCTTCTATATTGTTCACTACCTTACTAGAACTTAATTTAGAGCCTAGCAAAAACAATTCCAAATTTTCAAATTTTCAAATTCACATTTTTTGAAGCAAAACTAACCAGAATTCACCCCAACAGAAACCTTGTTTAGGTTTCCGATGAAATCCACCCACCCACTATTTGGAGCTTGTTATTGCTATTGACTCATAACAAGAGAGCATTCAGATGTCTTTGGAACTTTTCTTAGCATTCAAACTTGCTTACAGCAAATGAAGGCAAGGCACATTGCATAATCTGACAATTCGCACATCATTTTTGTCAATTATCACTCTTTGAGGTTTGAGCACAAAACCATGGGTTTTTTCTTTTTTTTTGCAATTTTGTGATGTAACCACACTAGCCATTCCACACAATTTGAATTAGCCAAATTTAGCTACAGATCCTTTGTATGAGTTACATTGGGTTATTTTGCTTGCCAAGTGGAGAAAATTCGCCCCCTTAAACCCACTGCCAGAGACTCCTTTTCACAGAGGTTAACTCTAGTCTCTCAATTGGGTTCAGATATGATTGATAAGCTCTCCTCTATACATTTATGCATGAAGATTTTGACATGAATCCTGCTGAACTTTGTGACTCCAACCTGTTTCCTCTCTACAGGAATCTTCTTTCAAGAAATTAAGAAAGGCTCATACCTCTCAGGAAAGTGCATCTACCAGGGACATGCAAACTCAATATGATGTCATCTTTGTTTAAAAGAAATTCAAATTTATAGTAATTTATCAATTCAAAATTGTCCAAACAAATATTATTCATCAAAAAACGTATTTCCAAGTGTCGGGATTCCTACTTCTATTCAAATAGGGAATTCATGTGTTCAAAGTCTAAAGAATCCTTCTTCTAAACTCACAAACTTTGACCCTTTGTTAAAACATGTATATCCTCGCTCCCTTGCCTTTTCAAATCCCAAGTTTGCCTTCCCCATTGAATTCATCAATTGTTTCAACCTTGATTGTGAGCTCTAACCTCCAATCTTGAAGTGCAAGCTCTTATACTTATTGCTGTTTTTCTCCTCTCTTTTTTTCCTCCTTCACAACAACCACATACAACTTCTTGCAAGCCATATCCACCGACAATCCTCTATATATTTTCTGATGTACAAAATCAAGTCTGAAATATAAGGGCAAACATTCAGAAATATTCAATGCAACCATTCAAACTCCAGAAAGCATTTTGAGTTGTGAGAAGGAAAATTTGTATGCACCTATGTTGTCCACAGCTGATGCAATTCCTCTTTTTCAACAGTTAGATGTGCACAAAAGCTTGTCACCTCTCTCTGTGGTTTGAGAGCACCGTCATGTCATCTGGGTTACCTGCATAAGTGAAAAAAAAGCAAATTGAAAGGTTATGCAAAATCTGTGAAAAACATCAAGAAACTCCAAGAAGTTCTTCCAGTTCTGCTGCCATGATCATGAAATTAACTGCTCATTAATCTCATCATGAAATCAATCTACTACCCTTGGGCTGATCATGAAATGAGCTTTCCTAGCATTATAACCTAGCTTTCATTGCCTGAAAAACTCCCAACTTATGAACCAATAGGATTTGCTCTCAACTTCATTATGATCAGACCAATCTGGGCTATGAACTACTAACAAGCTCAATAACTCGACCTTAACTAAAGAGCTCCATAGATCCACACATTGTTGCTGCATAGGTCAAATTGGTCTCATCTTGAGCTCGTCAGAACACTTCAGAAAGTTTACCAGTCTAGTGGGATAAAAACTGATCCCATACATTTGACAGATGGAAAATTGTCACAAATTTATTACTCCTGATAGTAGTTACAAACCTTGACAAGTGGCAAAATGAGAACAAAAGCATCTTCATAAGTATTGAGAAATTAACCTTGACGACCAGCAAAAAGAGAACAAAATCTTCGTATGTAGTGAGAATCTCTCAATACTCCCAATTTTAGTCAACTGAAAAGAACTGAGAGATGACCCTACAATAAGGAAATGGATATTTCAGATCTGACCAAAAAAACCACAGCAACCATTATAAAGAGGAAACCCCACCCTAAGGAAAAGAGAAAACCAGACCACAAGACAGTATTAAGAGAACAAAAGGGAACAGAGTTTCTTGTAAATTCTATACTTGTTCCCTGTAGACTGCACCATCAAAAGGGATCCAAAATGGTTTCCTGCCAAGTTTCTCTACAATGAATTTGAGACTCATACCTAAAATCAGGCCTCATGGACCACCGACAAAAGACTAACATCTTAGCTTTCATGCACTGTCTTAGTTCCTGAACCTAACAGGTAGCATCACAACTTCCATTTCCTTCAAAACCTGCAAGACCAACAGCTAGCCTCCATGCACTGCTGATGTGCACACAGTTAGATCTCTTCAGTGTTGATGGGACAGATTGGGACTAATCCCTGTGTAAACATCAAATCACACACAAACTTTAATGTGAAGCACTTTGGATTGGGTTGAAAAGGTTGCTGGGATGGGTGACTAACCTAGACTCCCTGTGCTGCCACAATCAAGAGCTCACCTCCTAAAATAAACTAGCAATGTATTACAGGCTCCGTATTACAATAGGCTTGAGATGCAACAGAAAACAATTTCTGTCAACCTGCTTCAATTAGTGGTGTCAAACTTCTTCTTTAAGTTTTTTTCTTAAGGGCATAAAAAAATCACATGCTACATCAAGAGCTCTGTAAGCAACACAACACAGAAACCAAAAGCAGCCACTCCAGTTTCAAATGGAAAACAGAGGGCAAAAGACTGTCCAAATGGGATACTCGTTGAAGGTGTAAGACAGCATGAGGCTTTGTTAGATTGTGAAGAAGCACAAACTAATGTTTGTGTAAAGCTGCTAGGATTACAGATTCAAAACAATGAATAATTAATGCTGGGAATTTAATGAGACACAAAGACAACCTTAGAGCCATAATTTTGTCTACTGTACAGAAGGACTTTCTCAATTGTTGAGAATTGCCTAAAAACTCACATAAGAGCTGTTGTTAAGCCAAGAGCCCAATGAGTCTACATCGTTTTGATCAATGGAGAGGGTTTCAAAACTGAGGGTCTTAATAATCCAAAGGTATAGGTTGAAACACCATTTCCTGCACCATCCACAAAAATAATCAATGAGAAAAGATTGAACATTGATAAATACACATGCCACAAAAGACCACATGAATTTCCAGAAAATTCCATGTTACTGTAAAAAGCCTTTTAAGAAAAGATTTACTTCCAGATGCTTCAGAACACTGCTGGTATTGGAGACAACCAAGAAATATACAAACTAGACTTCATGCCCAGGTCAAAAACTTCTATTCTCTCCAACATATTGGAGTCAAAGATACTTACCTCTAGGGTCTTGTATGAGTACAGTACAAAGGTCCAGCAATGTATAATGTGATTTCTCAACAGACTGCAATGAGTGTCAAACATAGTCGCAATCCTCACTCTAGCACCTTGTATGATTGCAGCAGAAAGCTCCAGAAATCCTTCGTTGGAACATACACTTCGAGTTATCAAGAATTTAGAATCCAGTGTCAGAAACATGTGCTTTTATGTCAACAAGTGAGTTCTGAATGCTTAGAATGTGACAAGCATCTGACATTTGTTAGCTAGTGCTCAAGTCTCTCCCTGCCCTTCCCCCCAAAAATGCCCAGCCAGAAGGCTGAGGCATCAGAGAATCAATCCCCAGAGCAACAGTATGAACTTCCTCAGTGTCCATCACAAACCAATGAACTAGAGAATGATAAAGGCCAAGCAACATCTCAGCAACTTCCCACCTCCAGATCTCATTGCTGGTTGCCCAAGACTGCAGTAAACATTAAAAAAGGCCATACCTGACTTACTTTCTTAGTTTGTGACATGTGCTTTCATGATTAGATACGTACAGGTAAGCTAACCATGAATTTCAATGAAGTTCATATCCATACATTGAACTTGTTTGTGTTGGGGGCAAGCGTTGGTCACTCAAGCACCACCATAAAAGTGAGGAGATTTAACGCCTAATGCATAACAGGACATGAGTACCTGCTGCCCACCATCCAACACAACAAAAAACAGTAGATGCACTTCACAGAATATATACCACCTATAAAGGGCGGATGCACCTTTTATAAATTACTACAGATGCTATCATAACCCAGACTAAATTTCTTGCCTGATTCAGAATGTGACATTGCCTTGCAAGGAACTGACAACAGGCACCACAGATTACCTGTTGCTTCATCTTGTCACGCCATAAGGTGTCCTAACCTTCAGCAAAGCCTTGTCACTTTGCAACAACACAGTTGAATATCATAATCTTAGGAGGCAATAACCAAGCAAAAAAGAACCTAATAGACATGCTTGCCAACTGTGTGCTACTAACTGTAAACATTCATTTTATGGGTCGATACCTCAGGAGGAGCTAAATATTGCCATAGCCAGCTACACTATATAAACAATTGAAGCAAATTCACGAATGATTGAGCAGAAGATGAGATGAAATAAACACCCATGAAACTAGCCACAACCATACTAGCATTCATTGGAACAAATCATTCTCCACAGCGAATTACAGAGGTATGCTAGAAACACCTGCTGCAGCTGTGCAAGAGCAGCAGAAACTGATCAGGTCCCCACTTACAACCCGCGTCTATGAAGAGAGGATGCAGACTCCACATTGTCCTCCTTTAGCACTGATTGTGCTTCTGGCTGGAAGGAGGGCTGCTACAATGTTGTTCACATGCATGCACATAGGTGGTTAGTAGAGTGTTGTGTTCTTCCACAGCCAGCACAAGGGCAATAGTGAAGGCCACTAAGACTCACAACTCACTATTAGAGTAGCCAAGACCAGAAGGCTACTGGATCCCCTAGTTCAAGATTTAGGTCTAGGAAAGGAATGCATGCTAGAGAATCTTGGTAGTCAGCAGTTGAACAAACAGAATGACAGATAGATTGCTCTGTCACAAACTTGACAAGTTCAAGGTACAGAATACATCTGATTCCAAAAGCACTGGGATGATTGCACCAGACCACCACATCTGAGACTAGACTCTTTCATCACCAAAGCTATGTCTTTGAAAGAGGTAAATGCTAATGACACTGCTGCAATGGATTGTATTTAATGCAGTGAGCGATATGGTCCAATCACTAACAACCCTAGCGTGCACCCACTATGGTCTCCAGAACACTGAATGTGGGTCCAGAAACCGACCATGAACTTGCCAACAGGTCTCAGATTGTTGCCAGATACTCCACCTTGGTCCAGTTGAGTTAGGCCCTCTCTGCCAGATGAAGCTGGTAGACATCAGTTCATAATAAAAGCCACCTTCAATGGAGATTATAAGCAAAACCCAGAGATGAATTTTGGCTACTCACCAACACAGTAGCATGAACCTATGAGATGTAAAAAGACATGCATTTATGCATGCCTGTCCTCACTCCACAGTCCTACTCATAAAGCATGGAAAGCACTAGGTTCACTAGTCCAGCCTTCCTCAGACATTCTGATGATGTCGATGGCGATCTTTTTCGCGAACCAGTTCAGAGTCTCTCTCTGCATTCACAAACAGACAGACTCACATGTAAATCAATCCATTTGTGAACATACAATCCTACCACTTATCTTTGACTATAAAGCTCATAGAGCAAAAATGTAGCCCAACATCCATAATATGATACAGTAGCTTACAGTACCTCCATTACACATATTCATTTTGATCAACCTGTCCATATTGCAATAATAATGTAATAAAAAATCATTAAATGCTAATTTGTACAGAAGAACAGACCCAACATTTCACCTCGAGATGATGGATACTGCCACAACTTCTCAGACTGGCCTGCAAGAAAGGACACAGAACCCATTAGTTGGGAATGGAAGTTAAGCTACTAAAACTAACCAGATTGAAACTTGTAAGTGAAAAAAACTGGAAATCAGTGGACACACACTGCGGACCACAGGAAAACCCCAACTCATTAGATTCATAGGGCATGAAATTTTGATATTCCAATTCTAGTTCCTTAGAAAGAAGCTGGCAACTGGCTCTAAGTTGCTTATCCTAGGGAAAGAGTCCTCAAAATCCAGTGTGATATGGGTAGAACAATTTTATTAAGACACTGAACACATCTCTTATCTTCACACAAACTCATGAACACAGTCAAACTTGCCTCAGGTTTTTCTGAGGCCAGAGAACATGGTGGGAAGAAGGACCTCTAACAGATGATGGCAGACATGCTTCCACATGTGTGAACCTCACCTAAGTCCCTGCTTCTTTCTTTATGTCGATACTCTTTACCCTTCCCACTTTCTCGCCCCCGCTCCTTTTCTTTCTCTCTAAGCCTTTCCCTGTCCTGCTCCCTCCCTCGCAACCTACTGCGGTCCCTCTCTCGCTCTGCATCCAAGTCTCGGTCAATTTCTCGCTTGTGGAGCTTAGACCTATCCCATTCCTCCTCCCTACTTCTGTGACCTGCTCCATCTTCAAGGTGATTAGCAGGCTTTTCCTTTCCTGATAAAGCATCACCCCTCAACTCCCCATTAGAAGTAGACCCTCGAACCTCTTCCAAATCCTTCCTCCCATTCTTCATAGTTGAGCTCTTTGTTCTGTTTGAATCCTCTATAAAAGTAGGATCCTTCGCAACCCCACCATCTGAGCTCAAAGTGGTCAGTACCTGGTGTACAGGAGCAGCTCCATTGGTCATCTTCTTCACCAATCCTTCCTGCAGATAAGACATCCCCTGATTAGAACTTCTAGCCCATGTGCCACAATAGATGGCAGGAAGTTATATTAGTTTCCCATGCAGTAAAAAGTAATCAAGCAGTGTATACAAGACACCAGCACTAGAGGAAAATGCCTGAAGCCTGTGTATACACATGGTCAGTACCTGGACCCAATTTGAAAGTGATCAAAGGATTCAGAAAGGGATTCAAGGTTTTTTGTAAATGCATTCAAGCCTGAACTAAATCTGTAGAAAAGCATGTATGTGCAGCAAGAATTTCTACAATGAACGCCCAGGCCTCTCACATAACTACGATGCTTTTACTCTAGTAAACAAAGAGCACCAACAGACAAATGCCTGTAAACTATCAGTATAGAAAACCTAAGATTATAGGTAATGCTATATCTAACAGAGTAGAAAGGCACAGACATTATGCACCTAAGAAAAAATCTGAGTATAACTAATACATAAAATAGATTTGTGAACACAAACAATCAAGGGCAGACCTGTGTATCCAAAGGACAATCCCAGGCCTTGCTGGCCAAGACAAACGATTTGGAGCTTTGTCCCACTTCAATATATCCAGCCTTTGGCTGCTTATAAAGTGTTGCAAGAACTTTGCACACAGTCTGAACATCACTCCATTTTGCATCAAATACTTCCCACCATCTGTCAGGCAGAGGCACTTTAAATCTTCGAGCTGCAGCATACACTACTCCACATGCCACTACCTCGCTTTTGAAGCGTACACAAAGACTGGTGCGTAAGCTGGAACAAAAAATAACCAGGTTTATCAGCTCAGATCACCAAAAAAAGCAAGCACGAGGAAAAAGAGGCAATAGTTGCCTATGATGTGGATCAGGGTATGAGCATAAACTGTAAGAAACAGAACAGATTGCATCAGAGCTTTTGCAGCTAGGAGACTATAGACACATTGCAAGGTGTACAAACAAAAGTAGGGTTATTGACAGGAGACCCAAGTTCCTCAGCAAGCTGCAGATGATATTACAATTTCCATGAGCCCTAGCACACCAAATACAGCAGAACAACACAAAGCTAAAATCAAGATCCAAAAGTGCCAATAAACTCCTGAAGCAGCACAAAAACTGTATAGGAGCAAGGCCCTTAACAGTTTTTTTAAGCCCTCAGAAACAAAACAAACAAAAAGAGCAGCATTAAAAAACCTTGCTACAAAAGTCAGTCTATGAATAGTGATTTGTTGCACACATATCACCTGTCATTTGCAAGGTTCCAAGCCTCCTGCATCAGCTCCACTGGCGCCTCAAGAGCCTTCAAGTAGCTCATGATGAACTTGTGAGGATGCTCCACATGGCATATGAATCCCATTTCCTTCAAAAGATGACGTTCAGTTCTGATCAACGCAGTCTTCATCTCCAAGTACTTCTGCAAACCATACTGAGGCTCAAATTTGGTTCCAAGACTGGTGAATGCCAAATAGAAAACATCAGATGAAAAGCATAATGGTGCAATTTGGGTAATAGAACAGACCGGTGAATTCAGATCAAGGACCTCAATGGGTAGATTATTACGCCTGCGTTCCATACGCCAAAGCACTTGTAACACTGCTGAAATCTCCTTGGGGCTCTCTTCAAGCTTTGCAGCTAACCAAACACAGCTTGCTGCAACACTCTGCAAAGGAAACCCAAAACAATGGAGATTAGGGTTACAAAACAATGACAAGCTTCTTGTCTTCGAGGGAACAAGCTTCCAAGTTCTGATAAGCACAAAAGAAAGAAGTTCAAGAAAATGGAACGACAGAAAAGCAAGAGAATTGGGTTCACAGGAACTATACCTTGACATTGAAGCGGGTAAATGACTTCTTGCAATAGAAACGATGAAAAAGCACTTGCCCTGTAGCCATCACCGCTTGAGGCCTATCCACAGATGGTCAAGGAAGGTCACAAAACTGGAAATACAAACCCTAGACAAAGGATTGTATAGGTAGTTCCAGATGAAAGCTTCCAAGAGATAATTGGAGAAAGGATTTCATTTCAAAAAAAAAAAAAAACCTGAGAAACTAACATTGCACATGTGGTTCCCTAATTCACCAACAGAACTCTCGATCAGCCTCGGTACACAGAAACCGATGAGAGAGAATGCACCAAACGTCAAAAACCCTGGACAATAAAATTGGAGAAAGAGACAGACAGACAGACATACAATTTCAACAAGATGCCGCACTCCTGAATGATCTCACAGCCATAGATACGCAAGAGGTTTTCGACATTTTCGTCGACGCCGTCTCTCCTGGAAGGCGAATCCAGCATCTGTTGGTGCGAGACATAGAAGGTGTCTAGCGTGGTGTAAATCATTTGTGCCAGCCAAGGTTTTTTCCAAACTCGCTCCCGCACGCGGGCGCCACAAAATCGCCAATCCAAAAACAAAAACAAACAAACCAGAAGCTTGTGGAGAAGAGCGATGGCTGCGAAGACGGGGCAAAGCTCGTCAACAAAACCCGGACAAGACCATTCTCCGGCATCCTCGCCCGTCCGCGACGAGCGTAGTAGGGTTTCTACTGGCTACAGACGGTAGCCAGGCCTTCTAGGGCAAGCATTCCTATAACCGAACAGGACCGGCAATCGAACGGCTTTCTAAGAGACATCAGACCTGCTGATAGATCTCTTCCCTGTTCATAATCGTGTTGGTAATCGTGCATTAAATTTTCTATTATAGAATGTTTGTGTGGGTAAATTGGGCATCAAAAAAAGTTTAATTATTTTATCGAATGTTTTTGGTAGATGGCTATTATTGTGTTTGGAGATTTTGAAGGACTTGATCACTAAACATGTTGTCAAATGTGAAGTAATGTCATGTGTAAAAATTATAAATATATATTTTACTTTATTTTTCATCATTTCAACCAACCAATTCCTTATTCTTTCAACATTCAATTTTGATCAATTTTTTCCTTTTTCTTTGGCTTTTTAAAAATAAAAATCTATGCAAAATTTGTTGTTCATCTATGATATTAGGATGAATAAATTGAAAATTTGAAAAAAAATTGTATTCGCCTTCCGCTTTCACACACCTTCCTTTTTCACTCTCCTAACTCAAAAAGTTTACTACCCATTTCTTGAATTGTTTGGGGTCAAAAGGTTCTTGACAATTTTTTTAATTTTAGCTTCAGTAGTTGGAATTTTTATTGGAAATCCAAAAGGAAACAATACCCTAGTAGTTACCTTGGCCAATTTGACGCTAGTAATTATATTATTTTCCAAAATGTTGAAATTTTCAAATTTTATTTCTTCCAAATCAAAAAATATATTGTGAAGGATAATAGTGAATATTTAGGAATATTCCATTTGTTGAAATGAATTTTTTCAAGATTAATTAATTATTTGATGGACATGTGTTGAAATGGCCAAGGTACTACGGTAGTTACAACAAGAGTTTTGAAGCTCAACAAAACTTTGCATTGCAAAATGAAGAGTTTGAGCAAACAAAAAGAGGTGTAGAGAGACAAAACATGACTCAAGAAATATTCTAACTTTTGCACAAAATGGCCAAAAACTTTCAAGCTTGATTAGTCAAAACATGTTTTGTTTTGGAACATAACTTGGAGGGCCAAGAGTCTAAAAACTTTGATTTGAAAAACAAATCTTCACACATGCTTTCATAGTCTTAATGTCCCTTTGCTCTCACATTTTAGGCTTTCAAGCAATCATGTCCAAGTCTTTGACTTGCCCTCATGTTCTAGGCCATTAATCCTTCTTGTCTTAATCCCTTGAGCCTTAATGTTTTAGGCCTTTATATGCATTGAGTCCTTACCCTTTGGTCCTCAAGCCTTTGGGACTTGAGTAGTTTCTTTTCTTCAATTTGGTAATGTAACCATAGTGATGAGCATCCCCAAAGATTTTTTTTCCTTAACTTGACACTTTTGAAAAGGACCATTAAAATAATAGGCAATAGACAAGATTATGGCAATACTCTCCCCAAAATAATTCATTTCTAGGCAATATTTCATGACTCTAAATTATGGGAAAAAAAATATATGAAAAAGAAAATTTTGTCACTAAAATTTTGTTATAATTTGCCAAAAAAGTTAGCCTTGAGGTTTGTTAAATTAAAAATTAATTAATTTGAACTTTTCCAAGTTTGATTAATGATTTCACTATTGAATTGGAAACTTTTTAAATAGTTTTCTTCTTAGGCCAAAATTTAGGTAATTTCTTCAATGACATCTTGAAGAGTCACTAGGAGTTCAATTAGGGTATAATCAACCTTATGGTTGATACCATCCATGTGGAAAGGCTAGTAAATATTTTGACAACTTTTAATAATTAAACAACATTGAGTCTTAGAAGAATATTTAAATCCAAATTTTAATAATGATGGAAACTTCTCTTTTCATTTTTCTTTGGCATTATAAGGAAGATTACCACTTGAAATGTTTGCTACATAGCTCCCCAAAAGACTCCATTCCAAGGGTGTTATGTAAAAACCTATGAAATTTTTCAAAACATCCATTCCTTTGGGTGTTTGGTTTTTTTGAAATGTTAACCTTTTGTATAAGAAAATTTCCACTTTGTAACTTTGCTTCTAAACAAACTAAATTTCTTCTCTTAGGCGTTTGCCGATGTTGGCCAATTGTGGGTTCCTAGCTAGGTCCAATGCCAATTAATCAAGGTCTAATAAGTAATCAAATATGATGTAGAGTTGGCCAATAACTAGACCCCATGGCTTTTCAAGGTTATTTTTACGTGGTCTATGTCATAAAGTTAGGTAGGAGTTAGGCCATCAAGGTTAAATAGGGTTTATATCGGAAGTAATATCAAATGGTATACCAAGGTTGTATTCCAATATCAATATAAAGTATATATTTGTGTCATACCAACCACAAATCAATCTTGGACCTTATTATGAAAACGAGGGTTAATATGAAAGTTTCTAAAAATAATAACAAAATAGTAGTTTATTAGGGTTTAACTACTAAACATATCACAACTTATAATGCATTTATTTTACAGTTGTATAAATTTTATATTTTAGTTGAATTGGGATTTTAGATTAAAATATTTCTAAAAAATAATGAATATCATTTTTTTCATTTTATTATTAAAAAGTACACTAATCACATTATAAAACTTGTTTGAAACAACTTGTTTGATAAAAATGTACCTCTTTTTTTTATTGATTCAAAAATAATTTCAATTTTTTGAATAAATAAAATCAATACCTTGCCCAACTATAATGTGATTATAAATACAATTATCCCCAAAAAAATCCAAGCCAATTTTTTTATATCATCCAAATACACATATGATGGTTAAATATCAACATCATGCAAAATATTATTTATTATATTTCAATAGTTATACATGAAAAATTTCATTGAAAATTTCAATTAAAAGTTGTTAATTATCCAATATGGTCATAATATTAGGTTCCAAGGCAAATTTTTGGCTAGCATGCGACAAATGTATACTTGATATTGAAATTGATATATTATTGATTTTAAATTAGTTTTACATCAATTAAGTCCCTACTAGGTTTATACTTTAAAAGTTGGCACATTACTTCAAGTCGTACCAATATGGTTAGTTATTTAATACTAAAAATCTAAAAATAATACCATGTTGTCTATTTATTTAGGTTAACATGTACTTGTTTAAAACTAATCTAATAACTATTGGATTATTTTTTTCAGAAACAAATGGCAAGTAAAGGTCAAGTATATGGACCCTTTGACTAATGAAATTCATGAAAAAAATTCACCCATAAGCATCATTTTCAAAATGTCAATATTTTTTTTTAAAACATGTTTTTGATTGTTAATTATTTGCCAATTCTTTCATAAAAATTGTGTGTTTTATGGAAAATTTCAAAAACCAAAAACCACAAGTTATTTTAATTTTAGATATTTTCAAAACCTAGAATTCAAGGTTATAACAAAATTCAACAAACACCCAACACTAGTCTTCACATGAAAAACATTACATACAATTTTAATGAAAATTATAAAGGCATTACATCACAAAAATTTTGAACCACAATTTGACAACAATAGTCTAAAGAAAGAAAATGGTTTTTTTTAACCAACCAAATGATATTTGGCATAAGAAAATTACTTATTTACAATGATATTATTATTATTTTATAAAACATTCCACATTAACTAACCACATTCACCAATTGACAAGGGTTACATAACTGTGTCCAAATATTTTAAGGATATCAAAATCATGTCATGTCACATTTTTATATATACTTTTAACCTAATCTTTTTTTATGATATAATTTTTTTTTATGGATGATTATGATAGAATCTAAAATTGTAGTGGTTTAACATTGATACTTATGAAATATTCAACACTTTTTAATTCATTAGTTTTGATGGGGATTAAAATATATTGAAAAAAGGACTTTAATAAAGATTAGGTCATTTGAGTGGTACATTTTAAAAGGTTTTCACCTACTTATGAAATAAATTGAATAATGTTAAGTAGGTTATTGTTTATTTTGATATTACTATTACATATTCTCCTAGTCCACATTTTTCATTCCATATATGTGACACACTTATTATCATCATTTCAAAAGTCCATTATGTTTAAATTTTCCTTTTAAAATTCATCCATATTTTTAATATGACTTCCATCAAAGTTTTATGGTAACATGGATAATTAAAATTTAATGATGTTCATGTTAAATCTCAATTTACATTTTAAGTTCATCTAAAATATGAAAAAACTACAATTATGACAATCCAAATAGTCCCTTTAGTTGTGGTTTCACCCAATAAATACATTATTATTAAATAAGGTGTTAAATGATAGTAATAATGCAAAATGCGTTTGATGAACTTATATTCAAAAAAAAATAAAAATTATTATGTGATTTGTACAATTTTCATAAATGTTTTGTTCATTCTATTGTGATTGATCACCCATCAACTTAGTTGTACTTGAAAATGTACCACCCATTTTACAATCATTTTGTGGTTATTTTCAACTCTTGTAATTATTTACTTTCAACTTGTTTGGTCACAATTACATTTTCACATGTTTACAAATGATTACAACATTTACACTTGTAATATAATCAAATGTTTCATTACAAGGAATTATTGTATTAATGACTAGTTTTACAACAAAATTTTAATCATAAATGCCACTTGCAAATGTTATAATGTCTAGTCACCTTGTCCAAGTTGCATAAGAATCTTAGTCACAAAACACATTATGTGGCACCCAATTGAAATGGCAATCACATCAAGGTGTGACAAATATCAACTTTTTATCCAACTAACATTTAACCTACATGGCACAGTCATTTGTGACTGGGTTTACAATTAAAACTTATAATCACATGAGGTGTTTCGTAGTTGACTAAGATAATCCATTCAACAATCTTATGCTAAAATCAATAACCTAACATAGGATAGGTAGGTAAGTTTAAGATAAGTAAATGAATGTAGGTTATAGGTTTAGGTAGGTAGGATCCTAGATTTCTTTTGTTCATGGTTACAAACCTCTTTTATTAGCTCATCCCAAATGGCACATGCACCTTGAATGTTTATAGTGCAAACCATAAATAATTTTTTTTTTCACTTAACTACATATTTACAAATTTCAACATGTAAACAAAGGATATTAGATAAATTATAATGAAAGGGTAATTACACTACAACATTATATAAGTAGAGTAAAGAGAATCATGTATGGGTTGAATATTTGATTATCAAATTTTAATAACTTACCCACATGTTTGGAATTTTCATCTAAGTAAATTATCATTTTTTAAACTTTAAACCCTAAATCATAGGAACATTTATTTAAATGCATCAACATGTTTTCATGACAAAGCTTCATGGCTAAGGTGAAAATTTGTAAGATGTAACATATAATTGCTAGAGATATACTTTTAAACATTATGCTTCTTACAAAAGGATTTACAATGACCATCCATTTGTCATCAATTCTAAGTATTCAAACATCTTTCAATTGAAAATTCTATTGTTTGTAAGCTTCCAATTTTTTCACCATGTACATATTTATAATCTTATGAAAAAATTATTATCATTTCCACATTTTTCTTTTAGGCATAATAATTTGAATGTTGATTAGAAGATTGTGGAAGAATAAATTGTTGATATTAGAACTTTATTAATGACATAAATATTTGGTAGAATACATTATGTTGGTATTTGAAAGAAGCATGTTTCATCTTTGTTATTTGGTTAATAATGCCACCAATAAAAACTTAAGCCTCTACATTGGTAATATATTGGGTGATTCCCAAGGTGAATATTTGATAATTGAAGCTTATGCATAACATTTGGATAACACCCAAAAGTATTTTGGTTAAGGTTGTCCGGTATTGATGTCAATAATTCAGCTCTTTTGGTTTTAGTTTTATGTAAGCCATAATCTATACCATGTTACCCATGATGTTTTGCAAGTCCAAATAATTTTCCTCGGCTTTAAGAAGGTTCAAAATCCAAAAGTTGTTTGCCTAATAGATTACACCCCCCTACCCCTTCAATGGTAATTTCAAAGTTGAGGTGGGAAGCAGAAATGAAAATTTGAATATAATAAAAAAAACTAATTATAGGAGTAAATAGTGGTTGGTTTTGTATGTTTTAAGGTTATATTAATTAAAATAATGTTGAAGATGTTTAGTGTCCAACTTATACAACAATGTTTTTAATATGTTAACGGAACATGTGAATTTTTTATAAATGAATCCAATGAATATAAAGTATTAAAAGCATATTCTAAAATATGTTCTTTGCTTGATAACACTTCTTGGATGATAATTCAATATTTAGATTTTAAAATACTTAACTTTGTGAACCTCTCATGATGTGGAATTGTTTCCTTTATTTTTAACAATTTTGTGACAACAAAAATATTACATGTACATATTTATCTTTCTATCACATCATCTTTATGTTTGAATATTAAAAAAATATTAATTGGTATCAAAGCTCTTATAATTTTACATTTGTTATTAGGAAAGTAGAAGGGCAAGGGATCAAAGCTTTGTTAAAGATCGAGTTCAAGGTTTCAAACATATCCAAATGGTAGTTTATTTTCTTCTTGTAGCAAGGGCATATTAGATTGATAAACTTAATAACAAAAAAAATCCATTTGGTCAAAAAAAGTGAAATGTTCTTAAGTCAATTTGATCTTTGGGGAGTGGTTGATGGAATTAACCTTAACCTAAAAGTTACTAATTTAATAATTCAAGCTACTTGGAAGTCTAAAGATTTGAAAACATATTTTAACTCGATTTTCCATTGTGGAGGTCATCAAATTCAATTAACCAAATCTGTCAAAACGTTTCAAGAAATTTGAACCAAACTTAAATTATCCTTTGAACATAAAGATAACACATCCCAAGTTAGGATACATAAAATTCATATTCTTTTTTAAATATTTGAATCACCCTTGGAGAATGGCAAAATGCATTAGATGAGGTTGTTCTAATAAGACATGTGGTTCTCAAATTGGTACAAGTTACATCATTCCCTACTACATTTCCACATTTGTAATGACCATTTGGTATTATTCAAAATAATACACCAAATCAATTTCTTTTTAAATTATTGGGCAAGATTTTTCAAAAATCCACCATGAGACAAACCTTAAATAACCATTATGGTAAATCTATTACTTTGTTTGTTGGAAATAAAGGGAAGTTCAAAGGACATACAAACCAATTTTTTCATAATGCTTATTTGAATGCCGTTGGTGCTCAAATTATAAACAATAACAAGGAATTTTACAAGGACAATACTTGTTACTATTGTGGGAAGAAAAGTTATATCACCCTTGGTTACAAGAAACACAAGTATGATTGAGCTAATCAAAATTTCAAAACCCAAGCCAATTTTGTTACTATCCTATAATAAATTTTGTTTTCCACCCCAATACAACTATTTGTGGTTGGGGAGAAATTGCAACGACATATGGTATTTAGACATGCACAATTCAACAAATGACAATTAAAAAGGATTAATTTCAAGAATATAAACCAATGACCACTTATTTTATAATCTACATGGGAAATAATATTGAAAGACAAGCGTTGGTGTTGGCATTATTTTGATACAATTCCCTATTGGTCAAATTATGAAGGTCATATATGTTATGCGTGTGCTAAAATTGAAAAAGAACCTATTTTTGGTTAATAAAATCACCAACAAAAGACATAACAACATGGCATTATGTGATAATCATTGTATTATCAAATCTAAATTGGATGAAAAATGGTAAACAAATTGTTTTTCATTGCCAACAAAAATACAATCTATATATGGTTGGTACAGTTGTGGCAAGTTCAACCAACACATTCAATGTTACCTCAAGTTTTTTTGCCACTACTAAAACACCAACTTTGCAAATTACCATATGGCATCGTTGATTGGGGCATTTACATTTGAATGCCATCAAACAAATGCATGTTTTCAAATGCTTATGGGGATTGGTGGGGCAATAACAACCTTCCAATATGTGAAGGATGCATCCTTGACAAACATTAAGTGTTAAGTCTCCCCTTTATATCCAATTCAAGTCAACAACATTATTGGAGTTAATACACATAGACCCATGCAAAAACCAACTCATGGTGATGCCAATATTTTGCTATCTTTGTTGATGATTATTCTTAATTTCACGTTGTTTATTTCATTCACCATAAGTAAGACATCTTTGTCAACTTCCAAGCCTATAATGCATTTATGAAAAATCAAATCAGCAAAAAAATTAAGTGTTTTAGTTTGACAATAGTGGTAAATTTACATATAAAAAATTCAATGCATTTTTTGAATTACATGGCATTGTTTGACAATTTTAGATTTCAAAAGTTATGCAATGTCAACAACTCTAATAACTTGTAAACTTTAAACCTCCTTGACCCTAGAAGGACAATGCCAAGGCATTTGATGGAATACCATTGCAACCTATATAATGAAGTTGATATAGGTCATGGTCAAATGTTATCGAAAACTTGAACCTTTATAAAGAATGTCTTGTCCCCACAAAAATCAACAGAATGTAATATAAAGTCATTGTGACACTATTTTTAAAAAAAATAGTTTCCTAAATGTGAGGGACATTGAAATTTTTGTATGTTCTACAATAAAAATTTCATGTTAACACCTATTGTAATATCTTTTTTAAAAACTAAATTAGTAAAATCTACAACAGTTTAGTAGGTAGGATTGAATTAAACATCATACTATGTTGCCAATTTTGTAACACTGTTGTTTCCAACATGAACACTTGATCTGGGCATCAAAAGTTGCAAAGAAGGCCTTTGTTTTACTGTTGCAAGCTTTTTTTAGTTCCATAGCAGATTGTTCCTGACCATAAAGATCAATTTGTGAAAAGGCAAGTATGTAGTTATAATCAAAGCAAAATGAAAATGTAAAGTTTGGAATATGTTAAAGAAAAAATAAAGAAACCTTACATATTTATTTTCATAAAAACATGTATTGCTAATATTGAGGTGGTTCATGACTATGAAACATCACATCGATTTTGGTCATGCCATTAAAGGTTTCCCTTGTTCAATGTGACCTCCATTGTAAGAGAAACAAAACACAACAATTACATCAATATGCTTTGAACCCAATCCTAGTCCTAATTTGAAACTACAAAATATTTTTAAAATATTAAAACTATTGACCAATTATTTTTGAAGAACACCTAGTTTGCCTTGGAACACAAGTTCGAGTGCTTTCAATTTTCCTTTGTAACTTTCAAAAAACTTTTATGTCATTGGTGTTGCGCATTCCCAATGCACTGAAGGACAACATGAACATTATAGTTTCCTTTGAAATTGTGCAACAACTTATCAATGATGGTCATTGTTGCCTTAGACTTCTTTTGCGTTGACCATTTAACATGATAATCATCTAGGTAAACTCGACATGAAAAACATACCTTTGCATAAAACAATTTGTAAAGGTTGCAACCAAGCAATCCATGGCCTCATTTTTCAACTTTGGTAGCTTCATCTAAAGTTGTTTTTTTGGCCACCTCAACTTTCATGGCAAGTGTTGCTATTGCTACCTCCTCCACCTTCACTACAAGGTGGTGCTACTTTTGCCTTCATTATAAATATTATTAATATTGCTACTCTTGCACCTTTCATCGCCACCTACACTTTTGCCTTGTTTGGGGTTTCTTATGAACAATATCGGAACAACCAAAACATACACAATTTTTAAAATCTTGATAAACTCCAAAGAATTCAAAGTAACTTGCATAAAATAATCAAGTAAATTTTTTTGCACAATGGAACGGGTCCCATGATAAGATTTTTAAAAATAGCCATTACCTTTGTTCATGGTCTTACAACAACTTTGATTTGATTAGACAAGTTTGATGTCTCCCATCCTCGTGATGGTGATAAAATGCCT
>Ga0116228_10001302_pt1 | contig 20670 bp, 10 predicted proteins | sample S1TSphfallax_2_FD_89694 | JGI IMG/M metagenome (GOLD analysis project Ga0116228, IMG submission 89694) | Host-associated microbial communities from peat moss isolated from Minnesota, USA - S1T2_Fc - Sphagnum fallax MG | ecosystem: Host-associated > Plants > Peat moss > Unclassified | place...
AAGAGGAAATGTAATGATCATTTGTTGGAGGCATTTGGAGGACTTCTTCTAAAACAGTAAACAATCTGTGTGCTCCACACAATGCAAGTCCAGTTGATCCGTTCAACCACGCAGATTTCACCAATGGAGCTGTAATGATTAAAGTCTTATCAGAAGCTGCCTCCCATTTCCCTTCCCCTCCCCAAATCCGCTCGCCCCTTCGCCTTCCTGGGGTTTCTGTTGAAGATTCGCAGGCTCAGTGTTGATGAAGAAATTGTGGAATTTCTTCTTGGAAGGGTCATTGTTGACGAAGAAAGCCAGACTTGTTGTTTCTTCGAAGTTCGTTAGCTACTTTGATTGCTTTTCGTAAGCATTTGCTCTTCGGCTTTTCCAAGTAGTTCCCAACTGTTGACGGAGTAAAACGTCCAGCAACGTTCGCCGAAAATTCCTAAACTGGTTTCTTCCAACAGAATTGGTCCCGTAGGGTCGCGCTGTCGTTTTAGCTGGTAATGAATACATGTCTGTTGAATATTAACATTTGGACAATATGATATTTTTGAAGATTCAATGTTTTCCTTTCACAAAATTTTGTTTTTTTGAACTATTTTGGGGTGAAAATTTCAACATTTAAAAACAAAAATATAATCAGTGTCAAATCTGCCAAGGTACTATGGTATCAGGGCCTGTTCCACAGCAAAAGCAGTGTTTGTTTCCTCACCTTCAATTCACTTACAAGAGTGTTTGTCGCTTTTGATTCACATTGAGAGGGAAACTGGGGAGAACTGTGTTCCCCAACCACGAAAAACCACTATTGGACAGGTATTCTCATTGGCAAGTAGGAATCGTTGAGTTTGGTTTTGGGTAGTAAGAACGGGTCTGAATTGGATTTACAAATGGAGTTGGAACTGGAACTGGAACTGGAAATGTTTTTGGAAGAACTGAACCCATTACTAAATTCTCAGTTCTATTTCCATGTAGAACTGGAACTGAAAGTATGATACATTTTTTCGAAAAATAGTTGGGACTAGAACCAGGTGTTATCCAGGGCCAGTGTGAGCCAGCACCCACCAGTGCACCAGTTGGCCGTTCTGTCCATGGGATGGGCTTCAATTTTTCATCTAGCCTCATTCAGTCAACTGTCTTTGGTTTCTGACCTATGAGTTTTTATTTGGGGCAATTTTTTTCTGAACTCTGACCTCCATAGTAAGCCTTCAGACCAAGTTACTTTTGCTGACCTAGCTATCTTATTGACTTAGTTGCCCTCGCTACCTACTAACACCTTACCTCTCTCCTACCTATCTTACCTTTTATCTTTTCATTGGCTCAACTTTTACTTTCTAAGTAAAAAAGATTTTATTTTTTCTTGACTAAACTTTTTTCATGGGAAAATTTAAAAAATTTCATGGCTAAACTTTTATCTCTCGGCAAAACTAATATGATTTCTTGGTTAAACTTTCATTTCTCAACAAAACTTTGTAGTTAAACCTTTATTTCTTAGCCAAATCAATATTTTTTCTTGGCTAAACTTTTATCTTTTGTCAAAACCTCTTTGTTTTTCGGCTAAACTTTCACCTCTTGTCAATGCAACAAATATTTGATTAATTGTGGACTTAAATGTTATTTTTGGACATAACTCAATCTATGCGGCCCAAAACATCGAATTTTCATGTGATTGACACAAAATTATTTTTTGCCCCATTTTTAACTTAATCTCAAATTGGATGTTAATGAACAATTTTTTCCAAAATCAGCAATGTTTTACAATATTTCATCAAAACATCTAACATAGTTTTAAAGAAAAATGGTACTTAAATCATCAAATTATAACACTTGGAGCATTTAGTGACCACCATATGCTAAATTTTACAATATATATAATTGTCAAAGGTATTGAAATGTTTAACTTAGTTTTAAATGAAGAAAAAATGGTGTTTAAATCACCAAATTATAACATTTGGAGCATATAGTGGTCACTAGATATTAAGTTTATAATATATATAATATTATTCCGTCAAAGATATTGAAATATTGAAATTAGTTTTATTTTTTATTTTTTTTTGCCTAAGTCATCAAATTATAACACTTGGGCCATTTATTGGTCATAGATGTTAAATTTATAATATATATAATTTTTTCTTATATCTTTTGATCAACAAAATCTCTCAAGCATTTTATTGTCTTTACACCCTTGTGTCTTTTTTCCTTGTTTATTTTTTAAGGTTATGGTTAGGTTGTTTTGTTATTTTTTATTAGAATCTAATTGTAAAACCTAAAAAAAATAAAATTTGTGGTTGGATGGTGTAGGAACATTACATTTTTAGAAAGACTATTTATTATACATTTTTCATTTCAATTATGTTTAGAAATGAACATTTGATTTGTAAATTCTTGTAAACTAATTCTTCTCCTTACCTCTTTTTAAAGTTTCATAATTGTAATTTTATTTTAGTTGATTATGTTTTGTTGTAATGGCCTAGTCCAACAAAAATGAAAAATGCCATGAAAATTGAAATAGAGTTTTGAGAAAAATTCCACAATGATGTTTTATGGAAGAGGAACCTTTTCATAAAACATCACAAGGAAATGAGAGCTTAACCTAAGTGAAGACAATTCTAAAAAGTGATTAGGACAGTGTGAATTAGAGACTTTAGGTTTTGCATGTTTAGAGATTGTTTTGGAAACCTCATGGCAAAAATGCATTAAGTTGGGCCTTTTATGGTATCAATGACAATACACAAGTAGATGGCAAGGTACCTCAATTGACACATTGCATGATTTGTCACAATGTCCCTTTTATTACAAGAACAAAATTCAAAAAAAGAGTTATATCATATTTTAAAACTAATGAAATAACTATTTCAAAAAAACATGTGGATTCAAAACATATATTACTTGCAAAAAATTGAGGAGGAAGTAAATAATCATGTGAGGAGTGGTTTGGAGAGACAACTAGCAAAGAAAAGACTTAATGTGTGCATTGGTGGTGCCTATTGGTTCATTCCAACCCTTGCAATGGACTATATGAAAGAAGAGAGCAAAGATCATTAAGAAGATTCAGGGTAACACTAGAAGTGTAGGATAAAGCCCTAGGGTGGGGGCCATTTTCAAAATTAGGATCCTGGGACAAAGCAATAGCTGAGTCCAGCCGTGCATGTTGGGAATGTCCCCCAGCCATGGGCTTTACCTATAGTAAAGCAATAGGCAAAATTTATCATGAACCAAACCTATGTAAATCACAAGGCTTATAAATGGGAGGGTTTTTGTGCCTACCCTTCAATGGTGGGACGATTCTTACACCTATAATTAGGCATAATTTCCTTCCCACCCTAGAGGAGTTGGCATAATATCCCTCCCAATTTCTAGGAAGGAAATTCATGGATATAAGGTGCCATCCACATACATTACAAATATTTTGAGAGTGCTTTAAGGTTTTGTAGGATGCTTCTTCTAAATTCCTACCTTTTTTCTCTTTGATATTTTGATTTATTCTTGAATTCATGGCCTAGGTTTGCCTCCTGAAACTAAGCCCTTACTTCTAGAATGCTACTCCCACCTTCCTAGGCCCATACTTGAGGTCTTTGGCTTATCAGAAGTTTAGGGGTTATGGTGGGAAGGAATTTGTAGTTCCCCAAATTGAAGTTCCATAGCTTGTTGGTCACTTAATTAGGTTGTATGTCATGTAAGGTGTTAAACACTCCCTAACAAGCTCTATTCGACACTAGTTTTGGGCTTGACAATGCAACCATGCAAAGAATTGTGTTATTTTGTTGCAGGGTTTGACTTTTTGATTGTAGGAGTTATTTAAATAGAAAAGACATCACATTTTTCTTCACGCTTGAATCTATCTATACCAGGGGTCAGTACCAAGTTCTATGCTTGGGAGATTCAGATTTCGAATCTACTCAATCATAGCAGAACAAAAAAAGTAATTCGTGCTGAAGTACAATGTGAAAAACCATGTTGCGTGGTTTTTTAATGCAGAATCCTAGAGGGCTGAAAAACATGTGCAAGAAGACAAGAAAAACATGCTTTGAAAAGAATGTAACAAATTTTTGGCTTTAGGTTTTTAAGTGTGAACAGAAAGTAGTTTAAGTTTTATTTCTTTTCTATTGGCGGCTAGGAGTTTTTACTCTCGATGGCTTGGAGACAAGGAAAGTTACAGAATGGAGATGTGTTGGTGTTTGGAAGCATTGAAACGTTGGTGTCATTTTCTTCTATTTGGTGTGTATGTTGGATGCAAGATGATGGTGTGGCTAGGGTGTTGCCAGGGGAGATGTGCTTGGTGGAGATTTTATGGAGTAATTGCGGAAGGATTTGCTACAAAGAAAATAAGTAGTGCAAGTTTTCTATTTTGTGAGCGGGAGAAGTTATGGGAGTGAGGTTTGTAGATCTCTGTCTTGAAGGAAAATAAAAAAACAATTTGTTATGCAATGTATTCAAAGAGGCAAAATATCCATCTTAGAATTGGGTATGATGGTTGAAAAGGGGGGATGATGAGAAATTTTAAAGGTTTCGAAAGCGGCCAACGACTCTTCTCAAGAGTTTATGCTTGTGTTTTGTTTGTATCTAGGTTTTTTTATCTTGTTTTTCAAGAGCAAGTACCTTGATTTTGGGAATTCCAAAGGACTGGAACAGTTGAAACTACAAGGTCAATCATAGAAAGGATGGGTGTAGTTTTTCGTAAGGATTCTTGAAGCAATGACTAGGGGAAGTCGATGTGTTGTATTCATGTCTTTTGTCTTGTCAAATGGAGTAATGGTGTCAAGGAAATTTGATCGTGTGATTTGTGTGGGTCTGAAGATTTTGAGAAGAAAGTGAGATTAGAGGAATTTGACCCCCTTGAAAACCTCAAGCCTCTTTATGATGAAGAAGGCGGTTTCTTTGGTGGTTTCTAGACAAAATTTAGGTGGCCATTGGCTTGGGCAATTGTGAAATTTGGAGAGTGTATTTATTGTTTAATATATACATGTTTTGCATTTTATTTGTTTGTGACCTCATTTTTTGTCATAAGAGCTTGTTAGGGGTGTTTAGTGTTCTGCTTATGTCACAATATGCAAAATATCTAATGTAACAACTTTCCTTGTCTTTTCCAGGGAGTTACAATTTTTTAATTTAATCTAGAACCCAATAATAACCTTTAATATGACTAAAGTGTTTTTTTCACAACATCATTATTTAGTTCAAAATTGCAGGATTTTCAATCCTACTTGTCTAAGGGTTTATATTATTAGTGTAAATAGGCTTGAGTGACCCAGTCCCCATAACTGCATTAGTTCCATTTGGGATGAAATAGTTTTCATCCTAATAACCAAATTCAGTGTAGTCAAAGAGGTTGAGTCAAAGATTTCTTTTGCCTACCCTTTAACCCTTAAATTTTTTTTGTACGTTCATACCTACCTTGTTCACCCATTTATCATGTTTTTTTCCCCAAATGTTTCTAAACCTTAAACCATAAGCCCACCATAAGTTGTTGTCACTTTCTCACAAACATTTGTTGTTGTGGTTGCTGCATGGGAGTGCTCCCAGGTGAAGGAGGTGTTGTAAGCTCAAGTTGTGCAAGAGCGCACTCGAGTGAAGGAGATGTTGTAAGCTCAAGTTGTGCAAGAGTGCACTCAAGTGAAGGAGATGTTATAAGCTCAAGTTGTGCACAAGAGGAGTGAGGAAACATTGTTTTTGCAAGGGAATCAGGGACCATTGTTGAAGGGAGCACTGCTAAGGGGAGCTTGGAACATTGCTGCTTATTGTTGTGAGGGAGTGGGAAAACATTGTCGCATTCAAGAGTGTTGCTATGAGTAAAGCGAAGCTATGCAAAGAACAATATTGCAAGAGGAGTAGAATAAAGCTGCAACAAAAGCAGTGCTGTAAGAGGAATGTTGCCAATGTAAGTTTGCTACAACATGTTTTTTTCTTTTTTTATGCAACTACACAAGTTTTTTTTTTCTTACAAGCTTGTAGAAGAAAACAATGATCAACAACTGTTCATCATCATCTTTTGTTTCTTTCTTTATACGTTTGTTTTAGAAGAAGATGATGACAAACACCCATCATCGCCTTTTTTTCGATGTTTCTTATTCATATTATGTTATGGAAGAAGATGACAATGACAAGCATCATTGTCATCATCTTTTTCTTTTTTTTAGTTTGATCCAATAAAAGACAATGATGACAAGCATCACCATTGTTGTCTTTTTGTTTTCTTTTTAAAAATTCCTACAAGCATTCCAAAAGACAACATCAATGCTTACTATCATTGTCTTTTTTTCTTTTTCTTATGGGTGCTTTAGGAAAAAACGACAACAACGAATGTTTCACTATTGTCATCTTTTTCTTCTTCATATTTTGCTCCAAAAGAAGATGACGATGGCAAGCTTGCAATTGTTGTTTTTTTCTTTTTAGTCTGCTCCAAAAGAAGACAACAACAATGATGTTCATCGTCATCATCTTTATTCTTCTTCTTATTTTGCTCTAGAAGAAGACGATGATGACAAGCTTGATGTTGTCGTCTTTTTCTTCTTAGTCTACTCCAAAAGAAGATGATGACGATGATGTTTAATGTCATCATCTTCTTGCTTCTTTTTTTCCTCTTACAAGCGCTCCAAAAGAAGATGATGACAATGATGTTCATCATCATCATCATCTTCTTCCTTTTTTTATTCCTAACATTTCCTAACAAGTGCTCTAGAAGAAGATGAACTTGTTGTCGTCTTCTTTTTATTTTTCTTATTATGTTCTAGAAGAAAACAACAATGGCAAGGTCATTGTTGTCTTCTTATTTTTAGTTTACTCTAGAAGAAGATGACGATAACAAGCATCGCCATCATCATCTTCTTGCTTTTGTTTTTCCTCTTACATGCGCTCTAAAAGAAAATAACAATAGTGAACATCATCATTGTCATCTTCTTTTTCTTCTTTTTATTATGTTTTAGAAGAGGATGATGAGAATGAACATTGTCATCTTTTGGTGGTTTGTTTGTTTTTTAATATGAAGAATACACTTGTCAATTTGGAAGCAATTTAAAATATAATATTAAAGATTTTAAATTAATAAATATAAATACTTAGTTAATATACCAAGTAACAATATTAATAATGATAAAAGTATGTATAATAATTTAATTTTGTAATTAAATTACATTAATTAATTATAATAAACAAATTCAAATGAAAATTTTAAAAGTATTGAACCCTTAAACTTTTAAATAAAATTAGTAGCAACTCCATTTAATCTTGCATGTTGCATTAGAAGATAAATAAATAAATTGTGTTTTTTCTTTGTTAATAGAATGGTTGTTTCTTTTCAAAATGGCACCTCCAAAAAAACATGCAAAAAAGATAGCCAAGGCCAAGGTGTCAATTATAAAACAAACAATTGTATTGTACACAAGCTCACCTCTTGAAGGTATGTCATCAATATGTTGAATGTGTTGCAATTTGCTAATGGTGACATCAAATCCCATCCTCACTCTCCATGCAAAAGTGAGGGTGGTTTTTTTTGGCCAAATTTTTCTTGAACAAGATAGTACATTGATATATAAATTATGATTGCAATGCCTTTGTCATGATTATTGTTTAAGGGCTGGTTTGATTGCAATACTTTCATCATGTCTAAGGTTTAGGGGTTGGTTTAATTGCAATACCTTCATAATGCAAACTTGTTGGTCTAATAATTTTTTTGTAGGGGCTAAGGTGGTTTCACATAAAAGTGATCATGGAAAAGTCCCATTGAATCATGCCATGGAAGATGTAAATTGGGTCCATGAAGGGTCAAGGTGGATTTGCAAGTTCAATGGATGCATCGATAGTTACATGGCTAAATGGTTACTTCGTTGACATTTGGACAACAAACATAGTCATCACATGGAAGCATGTAAATTTGGTTGTCCTTCTATTCGTCTTGGGGGACCAAGGCAACAAAATGACCATGCCATGAATGCTTGGATTTTGAACAACCCACAAGCATGACAAACACAAAATGAAAATAAAGTAATTAACTAAGTGAAAAAGAAAGCTAAAGTTGATGGGATCGGCTTCAATTTGAAGTTCAAGGGCTTGAAAAGGTTTATTGACCTTTATTGGTAAGGTTTGCCTTTAACAAATTATTACGTATCATCACCATACTTAAGTGGGGCGTGGGGTTCGTCCTTCGTAATGCGTTTTCACAAATTAATAAGGATGATGACTTTGTTGAAATCACTTGAACGAATATAGTTGGTTATGCAAAGTCTTTTAGGCTTACATGAGATTCTCAAAATTGGAATTCGAAATCTACCAAGGACAATAGAGAAAAAAAAATGCAAGCTGTGGGCAAGTACCATGAATTGGAAATGATTCATGGCTAATAAGTTTATAATCATTTAATTAGTTTTTAACATGTTTTTTCATTATGCATTTGAATCATGAAACTAAGTTGTTTTTTTTTCCATAGGCTTTGAAATGCCACAAAGGAGGCCTTTGTGGCAGATGTGATCCAATTCACGTTTCAACATCAACAGCTTTTCACCCATCACCATGTAGCAAAAGTTGTAAAGGCTACAATCACTTATCAAAGAAACATGAACATTGTTTCCAACTCTTTTTCAAATGAGGGTGCATAATAAGGTATAGTGTTAGGCCATTTTAGCCTAACTTGCAGTGAGAGTTTTTGGCATCTCACCAACACTTTGTATTGTGTTCATTTTAAATAAATGTTTATAACTTTTTCTACCCACTTTTATTTTGGCAATCCCAATTTATAATACCCTATCCTATCATTTTATGTCATATTCCAAATGCATTCCCCAAACCCAAATTGCATTATGTAATTTCACCAAAAGCCCCCTTGTAGTTAATAGGTTTTAATCATGCAATTATTACAAAATCTTAATCCCTTGTCATTTAAAATAAATAACCATATGCAATACCTGCATGTAATTAACAAAAAGGTACCCTTAAAAATAACCCTAAACGAACTAGTAATACCCTTATCGTTGATGTTTTGCAATCACTATTAAGGTGGTCACAAAGGTAATTTTGCCATTATTTTTATAATATAATACTAGCATAGTAAGCTTATTATAATACTTACATAAATATATATTATGTGACCTCACCAAAAACACAATTTTAGTAATAGGTTTGGATTATGCAAGTATTGCAAAAAGTTAGTCCTTCATCATCTAAGTTTTTGTTAAGTGCATATTGATCACCAAATGCAATACTTGCATGTAATGGGCGAAATACAATACGAAATATCCAAATGATATTTATAAATAAAAACCTTAAACCCTATGCAATACTTTCATTTTCAAAGTTAAGCATTGATTGTGGTCATGCCCCATTTTTTCCGAAGTCTAATGGTTTAAGGTTTCCAAGCTTCTTGCAATACCTACATAAATCTACATTGTTTACCCTCACCAAAAGCCCCCCTTTATTTAATAAATTTTGATTATTAAGGTATTGCAAAAAACTTGCTTTTTCATCATCTAAGTTGCAAACATCTTTTCCACCAAACACAATACTTACAACCAATAAGAAATATATCTAAAATATAAGTATAAATTAAAAAATTAGAAGGCTTGACAATATATTATATTTATATCATAAATTAAAATATTCAAAATATTTTCAATTATTATAGGGCAAAACTTAATAATAAATATTCAATTCTAAAATTACATGTCAATATTGCAAGTCCATAATTCAAGAACTAAATAATATCATGTTACTTTAAATGCCCATTAATTCAAATTAACTTTTTAAATTACATTTAATTATATTAATATTGAATTGTAATTACTTTATTTGTGACCAAATTTTTCTATTTAAAAAAAGTAATCCTAAATAATATGGTTCAAATAACTATTGGCATACAACCTATTTGAATAAATACTTGCATTTATAGAATTTTCATATTTAGTTCATAGAATTTAGTGGTTGGCCAAAATGGTATGGGATTCCTAGCTTTGGCTAAATCTTCTTATGGTTGATCCCCACTTTTTGTGCAACATTAAAAAATTGAATTTTTTTTTTAAAGGTTTTGTTTGAAACCACATTCACCATTTTTTTTTATTACATTTGTTGAGGGTTTTATTGACTTGTACTAATTAACATTCAAATGAATAACACAATAAATTTCACATCATGTTAGGTATTGCATTCAATATTTGAATAAAATTATAAAATTTGAAATCTTATACTAACAATATAAATAATATTATCAAATTAAAATTTTCTTAAAATAAACCTTAAACCTTTAATCCACACAAAAAAAAATCAACAAACCTCACATTTACATTGTATTAATATTGATTCAATGTATTAAAATATCATAGAATTGCAATTTGAATTTTATTCACATTATTAATAATACTAAAAAGGGAGATTTTTTTTGGGCATTTTATTCAAATATTATATAATAGTAAGATAACCATTATTAACCCTAAGTTTTAATTGTGCAAAATGCAATATTTACACAACAATTTACGAATGCACATTATATGTGGGTGGCAAAATGCAATATTGATATTATGAGCCTAAATCCACACTATCTATGGGAGGACAAAATGTTAAATCCATATATCAAACATGGAACATTTTTAGTGGAATTTGATGACCATGTAAAAACCATCCAAGGAGATTGATTTCCCTAAATTTAAAAAAAAACAATAAAAATAAAATAAAGAAAAATATCATACCATTGATGTTAAAGTATGATATCACGTTCAAAAAGAATTGTAGCTTCAGTTGAAAACATAACCTAAATAAATCAACACACATTTCATTAAACCTTTAAACTTAAAACCCTAAATAATTTTAATGGTAAATGTTCTCAACCTAATGGTTATACAAACATTTACAAATAGAATACAAAAAGATTTATAACAATGAATTTTAAAATTAATCAATTGAAAATTATGATGAATGGAAGCATTTGCCTTAAAGTTTAAAAGTAATTACCCCACAATATTTATATATAAACCTACACAATTATAATGGTAAATGTCATAAAAACTAATAATTATATAAACATATACAAATGCCATACGAAATAATCTTCTAGGAGTGAATGATGAATTAAAATTGAAACACAATGAAAATAAAAAATAAAATGAATGAAATAAGAGTTTATTCTTTTACTATTAGTGTGGTCACTTCAACTTGAAGCCCCAACTTGAGACCTTTTTCATTCACCTTCAAAATAGATAAAATGAGTCTTGTTGTAAATATTTGTATGTGAAAATTTGGCCAAATTTGGCCCCAAAATCCAACCTAGGATTGATTTTAATTAGTATTAAAAATTGTGCAAATATTCATAAATGTTTGATGTCTTTTAACTCTAAATTTATCAAGCCTATTCCTTAATTAATTAAGTACATCTTGCATTAAATGTTCCAAAGTAAAAGTAGAAGACTGCCGCCAAAAACAATTCCCACAATTGCATTACCCACAGTTTACATTACAATTGTTACAATTAAAATCCACAATTTGCAAGTGCATAGGTAGGTATGATGATGCGTGGGTAGGTAGGTTTTGCCAATAAATAAATGTTTTGCTAATAATTAAAGTGGGATTATTGAAAAATGTATTTATTTTTTAAATTTATTTTTGGAGTAGGATTTAAGTAAGAGTTTAACCAATAAGATATATAGGTTTAACCAAGAAGAAATATAAGTTTAGACAATAAATATAAGTTTAACTAAAAAGAAATATAAGTTTAGCTAGTAAAACATATAGGTTTAACTAATAAAATATATAGGTTTAACCAATAGGTATAAACTTAGGCAATATGATATATAGATTTTGCCAAGAGATAGAAGTTTAGCCAAGAAGAACTATAAGTTTAACCAAGAAGAAATATAGGTTTAGCTAGTAAAATATATAGGTTTAACCAAGAGATAGAAGTTTAGTCAAGAAATATAAATTTAACTAAGAAAAAAATAGGTTTAGCCAATAGATATAAGCGTAGGCAATATGATATATAGATTCTGCCAAGAAATAGAAATTTAGTTAAGAAGAATTATAAGTTTAACCAAGAAAAAATACAGGTTTAACCAAGAGATAGAAGTTTAGCCAAGGGTATATAAGAGTTTTGTCAAGGTAAGTAAGGGATTAGTTGTTAGTTTGTAGGCAGGGCTAAGAGTTAGGTCAGTAGGGTAGCTAGGTGGGTGGGTAGTATGGAAGTCAGGATTGGAAAAAAATTGGCAATGGAATAAAAAAAATGGTCAAAGGTCAGCAGCCAAAAAACTTGACTGTGGTAGAATGGTGGTTAACATAAGGTAAAGAGACAGATAAAAAAGAGGCGAATCATTCAGCCCATCCTATGGACAGAACGGCCAACTGGTACAGTCATGGGGGCTGGTTCACTCTGGCCGTGTAAATACACAAATTCTCAAGGTCTCTGAAATAGGCTTGTGCTCGGGGGTTGGAAATGCTGGACACAACCAATGAGAGCGTTTGAATTGCCTTGAGCACATATCATGATTAACCTAGCACTTAAATGTTGTACCTAATAGGTTCATTAACTTGTGCCTAGGTGTGAAGAAAGAAATTGTGACCAACCATGTTCTTGAGATTGGTGTCTTGATTTGTTTTAAAGAGTTGCCTTAGTGAACATAGCACTTAAATGTTGCATGTCCATACAGCCCCTCCAAAGGACATGCAAATTCGGTTGACAAGTTTGTAGCTTTCAACACATTTTTCTCTGATTTTACTAAGGGGTGAATGAACCCTAACAGTTAGGTGTACAAATTCAACTTTGCCACTTCCTCCCCCTATTAATGGAGAGGGTGCTTGTAAATTGCTTGTGCTATTTGTTCAGCTAGTTGGCAAACTGGCCTTTACTTTATTACTGTTGGGGTTCTTGGGCGGTATTTCTTTGACAGCGTGTGGAGCCCATGCAGCTGTGACAATCCTGGAGTAAGGGGCCTAGCTGAGGCGGTACCCTACACGTTTAGGGTACTGCTTGGTAACTTACCACTTATAATCGATTTAATTGTCTACTTTTGAAAAAGTGTTATGTAAGAAGAAATTGTACCACAGAAAAATAATCTCTTATTTATCAAACCCTATATGGGCCACACAAACCCTATATTGGCCCGTATCACTTTTTACCACATTCAAGAGAGCGTTAGTGTTCCTTCATGCTGAGTAATTTCTTTTCCTGTCGTTTTTTCAACAAATAAATTGGGAATTCTATTTTTTTGGGAAAATTTCATCAAATATATGATATAAAACAACTGAAAAAAAAATTCAGTCATTCCCCCACCCATAAACATAAAAAATTGGACAAAAAAAAATGAGAGACTATTCAAATATCACCTTATGGGCCAATCATTATTGTTGACAGATCAAATACAGTTATTTCCTCGTACAGGTCCTCTTGGAGGGGTATTTGTAAAATGGAGAATCTAACAGGCCCAAAGCTGGTTTCACATTGTTGGACTACTATACTTCATCCAAAAAATACTGTATAGGCCACTTCACTGCTGTCGGAGGAGAGAACTCTAGTGAATTTCAGAACTGCATTTCCTGGCTACTCGCCAAATACTACCTGCCCTAGTTGGCCCAACCCACAGGCGACGAATGAAGCTCAAGATTGGCCGGCCAACGTTTTGCGTATTGTTCTGGGGCCTCGGCATCAGACCATTTTGTTGGCCACTTTGCTCTCAGATTGCATACTGGTTCAGAAGTCGATCAATTCCATTTTGTAGCCAGGCGAACGAACTTCGCTCGCTGGGCTGACTCAGTGTGTGTCTCAAGGAGATCAAAAGAATAACAAGAGGACAGAGGTAGAGCTTGTATACTACACTTGGAAGTCTTTCAGAATTAATAGTCCGAACGCGGATTCGATTTTGTAGGAAATAATTTCTCTGGGTTGTCTTACTCAGTGTATGTGTGAAGCAGATCAAAATACCATTAAGACAGATTTGGAGCTTTGGAGCTTGTTTACTACAATTGAAGTTTTCCTAGCAGTCCACATGCGCGGTTCATGGCACAAATTGAGAGTCTAGACGAGTAAGGTTGGATATTTTTGTACTTGGATTCAGGCAAAAAGAAAAGATAGAAACCTACATGAATAACCATGAGCTTGGAAAGTTGGCAGGTGACTGATTTTGATATACATCAGGATCAAATGGATTGGTTTCCGCGATTTCCCGCAACTTCGGTTTGGAGCAATCGGAGGTGGAGGCTCGGGATAAAGCTGATAAACAAGAATCTGATCAAGCTAATGATGCTGGTATTGATGGTGATGTATGTCTTTTCTCAAGTGAGTTCTCAAAACGAACCCTTCAGATTTACGTAAAACAGATAGACTATAATTCAACGTCTTGATGAAAGGTAAGAGGACCGTATCTCTAGAGTACAAGTGACGAGCGCAATCTGACATTTTAGTGTTGTGAAAGGTAGTGGAGCCTCCGCAAATCATGAGCTTCCATACTTGATATGTATTTGAGTGAGTTATATGCAGTTTTTTCTCGAGACGGGTTTTCCGGTGCCTTAGTTCGTATAGCAAGATGAATGCCTTGTCAAATAGAGTTGCAAGAACGCATTTTCGCAAGGGCTAAAGCCTAAGAGCCGTATTGCCAGAGCCCTTCTTATCTGTTCGCTGATAGACATATGTAACTTTTGTAAAAGGTTATGTGCATATCTGTATAGGCAACACCAGCTTCGTGATCGCCAACGATTTGGAGGTAAGTCGTTATGGTCGAAGTTCTAATTCATGGTTGATGGTGGCAATGGCAGTGGCAGCGTCCTCAAGGACATGGAGAACTGGGGTCCCCAACTGAGTTTGTAATAGTGTCGAACGTAATCTTGAGCGCAGAACTGGTAAATCTGGTAGACCTTTTCACATGGTTGCCTTGCCGTTAGGTTGGACAGCGATTGGCAGAAGACATGGAATTTCTGTATTTAGAGCAGTATATACTTCCATCACATGTCAATTAGTTGCAACACAGTTGTTTTCTTGCAGGAACTTATGAGAAATTGCTCAATGACATGTGATAGATATTGATTTTTTATTCTCTGTCCTGAAAATGAATTTGGTTGAATTGTTCAGGATCCAGATGTGTTTGCGCAGTTCGACTCGTCAGGTAACTTTCGACTTAACATTTGATAAAAACAAGCTGTATCAAAAACTGTTTAATGCTTTTGCCAGTTGCGATATGTCCAATGGCGTGTGGTCTCATTTTGTGATCGGTTATAATTTGACATTCCTAGCGTCAAAATTGTTAGAACTGAAGTACGTAATACTTTGCTGATGAACGAAATAGATCATTAGTAAAGAGATAATCGGAACTCGACACAAACTTTTGTAGTAAGTTACAGCAACTAAGTTCTCACCACTATATAGAAGGCTGTGTAATATCACTTGTACACTTCCTGATTCCTGAATATTTTTCTCTTTATTGTGTTTACAACAAACCAGTTCTGCAGGTAGTGCATCATCAACTGCAGAACTGGTTTTTTTTTAGGATCCTCAGATTTCTTGCTTAAAGTCTGGTTCTGACAGTTTAGTTTACAGATGTGATTTCATGCACTTGGTTTACATAAATTGCTGCAGACTGTGCTCAACGGTTCCTCGTATTAACCAGAAGCTCTCTTGTTTGAACCTTGATGCTTGAAATTTAGACTCCTTGGAAGTCCCTCATATATTCTCATATCAATTCTTTGATGGTTCCTCAGTACGCTCTAAGATTCGTGAGGACAAATATTATCTGTCGAGTGGACACTTAGCGGGCAGTGGACACTTAGCGGGCATTGTGATAGGTGTTGTTGCCATCACAACAATCATTGCTCTTGCTACTTACTTGATCCTGCGGGGACGGTGGTTCAAGAAACACGGCTATCCAAGTGAGATGTCCTTCTAACGAGTTGCTTCTATCTGCTTAAATCAGCAATTATTTGAGTTGCATTATGCTCATTGATCAATTCGCCGGGCCTCTAGCTGCGAAGCAAATGTCATTCAGTTTCTTTCTTTAGTCTTTTCTTTCCAGTCCCACCTCTCACACCTTTCATAAATTAGAAGGAAGAACTTGAAACCCTAAGTTGACAGACCAGAATGCACAGAGAGATTCTCATTTGATTTACGACGTTTAGTCTTGTTCATCCGTTTGCCATGCACTCAGACAGAGAAATAGTATGTCAGTTAACATGAAGGATAATGTCTTGGTTGGTGAGCAGCAGCAAGAGCATTATCTCCACCTGGAGTGAATATTCAATCGGAGAGACCAGATCTAAGTGAGAAACTGCTTTCGCGAATGCTAGGGTCCTTCCACGCGGGCCTCATGGCCGTCATCATCCGCTTAACAGGAGAACAAACACGTGTTCTGGATATAGGCAATGGGCATAGCGATGGGCATCTTGCGGCCGAAGGACTAGTATGCTGTAACTACACTAGTACCTATCTAGCTGAGTCTAACCAGGAACACCAGCTGAGTATTTTGTAATTAAATGTTACAAAGGCACAAATTTGGAGACACACAACCAGGGTGAACCAGTACCCACACTAGTAAGTTCAGCTTCTTGGGAATTTTTGCTATCAGTATGGATGCTAGGTCACCCAAGGCACAAGTATGCGGAGCACAAGTGAGAAATTTGTTGAGCGTCAAAAAAGGGACTAAGAGTGAGAGTTTTTCAAATCGGTTCTTCAAGTTGGACACGTTCACTGAGAGTAGGTGCCATCAACAACTAAAACATTTATCATATGCCCCAAAATCAGGGGGTCATTTATTAACCTTCAATGTCCAAGCTTCCCATATTCCATGTATGTGGGAGCTTTTTGGAGAGAACTTGAAGGTTGTGTGTAAGCAAGATGACTCAGTACCTGGTGGAGAGAGTCTAGTACCCCATTTGAGGTCCCTATGGGGGACTTGATGTTTTGGTGTTGATGCTTGTAAGATTGTGACAATGTCTGCCTTGAAAATTGGTTAGCCCTAGGGTTGCACAATGGTTTGATTTTGTTTCTTTGATGTTGATTAGATAGCCACTAGCTATGTGTGCCTGGTGGGTTGCAATGTCAAAATCCCCTCCTGTGGCATAGTTAGCATGGTCACCTACCTTTCTTCACCTTCATGTTGTTCATTTTAGTTTAAAATTTGAGCTATATAGTGCTATTGGATTTGTTCATAATAAATTCAAAAAAGTAAACCTTTTACCAGAGATGATGGGCCACTGGTATAACTCATTTTGGGACTTTGTGATCACCAAAAAGGTCCTGGGTTCAAATCCAGTGGTGTGCAAGTTGTTAAAGCACCTGCCAGTCCTCTGCCCAATGAGTTTGACTTGAAGGTGCCAACAGCTTCTCAGGTTGGGTTTGCTTGCAGTTGTGATTTCTTTTTTCTTTTGAATCACTTTCCTTTGGCTCATTGGCAGAGGAACTTCAAGACACTTGAACTTTCCTTTGAAGACACAACTAGGTAACAAGTATGTTAAATGTCCCTTGAAATTTGGTCACTTCAAAATCTTTGATAGTAGACATCGACAATGTTGACATTGAAATTGAAATGATGTATGATCTCATGAATTTTGAACTTGTGAATTGTAGCCACAAAAGTTGATCCCACATTAACATCTTAGAGGAAAGACACTAGGCATCAAATTATTTATTCTTTCTCCACTCCATTGCAAAATTACTCTTAGAGTTCATTCTACAATGTTTGGAATCAACTATGAAATCAAAATATAGACACATTTTTTCTTAGATTGTGTTTCCTCCACATGTGCATAAGTGCACAAAAAAATAGATAAAACTATGCCTACATTAGTCTGCCTTCTTGTCACTTGAACTTCAAACTCCAAGAGCTATAAACTATGTTGAAAGCACTTAAATTCATCATGAGCTACAAGTATAGTGGTCCACGACTTTCTAATATGGACCATATTATTGAGCATGATGAAGAATACCTAGTGGTGAGAAGGCTACCAATTAGTGATAGTTATTTTGATGTGTTAACATGGTCTCTTAAATGGTGAACTAAAGGTCAAGACTTGCTTCTATAACCACGTTAAACATCAAGTTCCACTTTTATATCATGAATTAAAGAAACAAGATTTCCCTTCAAAAAAATTGGGAGAATTTGACATGTGAAAATTAGACAGATTGTATGGGTCAAAAGGCTCGAAAGGATGAATCTACTATCATTTCTAATGATGACTTTTACAACAAATGCATTACCACAATTCAATAATAATTCACATCTAGGTTGGCACAAATGTTTTTTATCTAAGTACTCAAGTTTGAGATATTCAACCTATTTTGTGTTGTCACTACCAACGTCAAATTTCAAAGGATATTGCCCTACTTATTCAAACAATGGAGTTCAAAGTTTATAAATGTAAGAAAAAAATACATAATTAAAAAAAATTGTTACACAATAAATGTCAAAATTCAAGACACTAGTGCAATGAGTTATCGATATTTTTATGCTCTACCATGACAAATCAAAGAAAATGTATGAAAAGAATTAACATGATAAATATTTTTGACAGACTACATTTGAAAAAAATCACAAAGATTGAGGCCCAAGACCATTAGGTCAAATCATTGAAAATGGGGATATTTATGAATGGGTGCAATAATAGTCAAACAATGCAAAAAAAATGTTAAATCCCAATGAAAATTGCAAAAATTTGTAAATGTGTTTATCTATCACCATATGAAAATCACATAATTGTAATTCAAGTTGTGCTTAATAATTGATATGAATGTTGGTGAATTTAAATTTAAATTTTATTTGATTCAAGTTTCAGTTTTGATTTGTTAAGGACTTTTGATGTGTGCAATCATCACATCAAATAACATCCTTTTTGCAAAGGCCCCCTTAATTTTTTTAATGTATTAATTTGTTGATGGTAAGAAATTTATTTGGATGATAAAATTTACAAATTGAATTAAAAATAATTCATTATTGTAAAAATTGTATTTTAAATTTTAAAAATATATATTTGAGTATTTAATTTGTATGAATTTCAACAATCCTTTATCACATGACAACGGGGTCTAATGTAAATGATGTACAAAGAAAAGTTGTAAGTTACAATGGATAAATGGAACCATATGGCATAAAATAGTGGACACATTCTGTTTTCATTTGAAATTTTTATAATTTTTTACATGAAACAAAACAACATGCACATTTTCAAAAAAATAATAATTCAATGTTAATTATCACATGAATGGTGAGCTATTGGGCCAATGATCAACATATTTAGCAAGTTTCAGAAAAAATTGTCTTCATGGAAAGTTTATTTTGGGGCAAAAGGACTTTAAGGTCTTTGGATTTAGTATATTGTTAGCTTGTTTGAATGCCATGACCAAAATTGATCTTTTAGCCCAACCACCCAAAAATATTAATTATATTAAAAAGTTATTATGCAAACTTGCATTGGCATTTTTGGTACCTTACCTTAGGGTGAATTTCAGCATCAATTTTATATATTTTGAATATTGAATTCATTTTCAGAAATATGGTGTTTTAAGGTGATTAAAATTGTCATATTATGACAAGCTACAATATGGATATCTGATTAGTCATAATTTAATAATCAGATTAATCAGATTCATGAAAATATTAACTATTCTAAAACATAAAAACATAAAAATTCCGAAGTTGAACAAAACAAAATTCAAATTGGGTTGTCCAAACAAATAAATGATTCATTTTTTCAATGTGGAAGTTGACATTAAACTACATTATGTGAGCTTGGGACATCAACAATGTATGCAAATTGTATTCGGGTCCAAATTTTTAAGGTGTACCAAAATCTTGTCATAATGTTAAATTTTTTATATTTATTTAGTGCTTTTTAACTATATAAAGATGATTATGATGAAATGTCAAATTATAATAATTTAAAATATGATACTTATGAAATATTTGACACTTTTTAATTCATTAGTTTTGATGAGAATCAAAATACATATATATAAAAGATTGTAATAAAAACTAGGTCCTTTTTGTCTTAGGTGATACACCTTTTAAAAACTTTCACCTATTCATAAGGTGATTTGCATAAGAACTTGACCAGCCTTGTTCATATTTTAATTGTGCATGAATATTCATAATTTCCACTAGATTCCATCACTAAACTCTAAACTACCCTCAAATGGTGTGTTTCAAACAAAATGTAACATCCCAAAACATAAAGTTGTTACAAACAGTTAAGTTTGTAAAGTTGTTGAGAATGGTGATAATGTGAGTTATAATTATCATCATCAGCCATGAACTAGAAGGGCTAAAGGTGACCAAAACGTTCCAAGGCATAATTATTTTCAAGTAGAGGTGGTAATGGTTGCAATAAATTGTAAGGCAGACCTAATGGAACTTGTGATGGATTATACAAAAGTTTAGGGTTACAACGACAATGAAGTTGCACATCATGGCAATAAAAATGGTGATGGTTATGATGAAGTGCAAGGTACAACGATGCATGCATGGGATTTCAAGTGTAGAGGCTAGCTGGTGATAAAATTGTTATCCCACAATAATTAAACAACTTATTGGTAAGGAGTAGATCGCTGTCAATATACAAGGCGGTAAGGGGTCCAAAGTATTATGTTTGAGCTCCTTTTGTCACATCCACAATGGCACAATGATTGAACAATGACATGCAATTGTGCCCAGGTAGGTCCCCCAAACAAGGTAGATGTGCTAACTAGGAAACACCTTAACAAGAATACATTTATATAACCTTAACTATGTCAAATAATCATGT
>Ga0116228_10001304_pt1 | contig 20656 bp, 17 predicted proteins | sample S1TSphfallax_2_FD_89694 | JGI IMG/M metagenome (GOLD analysis project Ga0116228, IMG submission 89694) | Host-associated microbial communities from peat moss isolated from Minnesota, USA - S1T2_Fc - Sphagnum fallax MG | ecosystem: Host-associated > Plants > Peat moss > Unclassified | place...
AACACTTCATTATTCTCATGTTTCTTAACCTACAACTTTGCATTGAACTTCTTCTCCTTCTCCAAAGGCCCTTGCACATTTTGAACAAATATGTCCTTCTCTTCTATAATCTATTTATTTTTTATTTTTGGATCAAAAAGTATGAGCAAAATATTGGTCATTTGTGTGCTATACATCGTTGCCTATTGAAACATACTAGTAGTTCTCCTATGTTCATCCAAGTCTGCTTTTAAGCCTTGTACAGACTTGGGTGAAAACACACTAAGGTGGAGTACTTTTTCACATATGTGGAATCCATGCTAGTGTTAAGTTAAAAGTCCATTTTACACTATGGCAGAATATATTATATTACATAAGTCATATGGCAAGGCTATTTTATTTTATTTTTTGCTTATAAAATTTATCAATTATAAAAATTTATATTTAAAAAATGAAAAATGAATTATTAATTCAAATGAATGAAAGACATTATTAAAAAAAACATATTTCATTGAATATCTTAATTTGTGGTTTTTGTGATCTTCCAACATTGTCTTCTTTTACATCAATGGCATCACACTACTTTCTATGTCAAAAAAATCATTCAACTAAACATTTTAGTAAATATAACAAATTCATAATCATATGATATGGATTGTGACGCAAGGTTTTTGGCATTTCAAAAGTCCATTATGTTATGGTTACTCAAAAGTATATTCATGAAATTCATACAATGTGATCATATCACATGTAATATTATTCATTCATATTTTGTTCCATGGCCCATGACTAAAAATTCAACAAGCTGTGACTTGATTATGTACTCCACCTTAGTGTGTTTTCACCCACCCTAAGGTATAAAACCTAGGAATTTATTCCTTAGAATTAGTATTTGAAGAGTTTAAACTTTTGTGTGAAGTCCAAATTTCTCCAAATATATTTATTCTTGTAGTAGAACTTGGTTTTGAAAATAAAATACCTTCATTATTATGTGATACTAGAATAGATTATTACACTTTTGGTAGATTTGTCTCCAAGTCCTATATCCGCTCCTTTGCTTCCTATTTGACTTGAGATTCTGGCTCCCTTTTGGGCCATTTTTAATGCTCCTACCCATCTGATCTCTTCTTTTGCTTTAGAGAGATATGTGGTCTTGGATTGGATTTAACAGATATTGATTTCTTTTTTTGTCTTATGTCCTTAGTGTTATTTTCTGTCGTAACCTTAGCCTTGGGCTTGTGACCAATGCAAGGGCTTGCGAAGGTGCGGGCCAAGTGTGAAGGCCGAGAGTCACATTTCATGCTCTTGAAAGTGTGAGGGAATGAACCCCCACACTCCCAAGTGAGCTCCCACTTTGGGAGTTAGAGTCCCAATGGAATCTTGAATCTTCAAAGAATAATAGCAGGGGTCAAAACCCATTGGATTAATGACTTCCTTATATCAGTTGAAAGAACTTAAAATTTAAATGTCTAAAATGGGCTCACATGACCCATTTGGACACTTAAAACACAAGTTATGGCCAAAAGAAAGGTCGGGAGTCAAATTGTCAATTTGATTCCTGACCACTAAAAGTCGAGAATCGCCTCGATTTCCTTGCAAACAGGTGGCGTGTGACATATTGTTGGAAATTTTTCGATAAAGGTTACAACTTTGCTTCAAACCTCATTTCATGGAGGTCTACACAGAAAAAGTTATGGGCCCCCAATGTCATGGGAGTCTCAAATTTGGGAATTTCGGGACTCCCATTTAGCAGTCCCATGACAAAATGACATTTGGGTGCTAGTCTTGTGGCTAAGGATAGAGTATACTATAAGGGGAAGGTGGTGGCTTCACCAAGTCTAGGCCATGGTGAGTTTTATGAGTCTGTGTATGCTCGTAACTCGTCCGTGCACCAAAGGTGTTCAAGCTACACACTAACCAACTTGTTGTTTAGTTTGTGCAAGTCCATGTAAGTAATTAAATTGCTTGTTAATCTTCCTGATCCCCATCCCGGAGCTCTAGCACGCCCCTCTACTCCAAAAATGTTGCAAGCTAAAGAGCATGCCCCAAGTCCTTCTCCTTCCAATGTTGTCACCTTTGGACTCATACTTGAGCCCATCAAGGAGCTTAGGGGTGCATCATTCAATGTCTTAGTGGTATTGAGGTGTTTAACTCAATTCTATGTGAGCCAATTTTGGAGTTATGCCTTTTAGATCTTTATAAGTCCAAACAACCACATCTTTGAATTCCTTGAGTAAAATTTGAAGCTCTTTCATTCTCTCCTTTGTTAATTGTGCATTGACTTTTATGCACTATGGATTTGCTTCTACGCCAAGATTCAGCTTAACAAACTATTCTTCTTTAGTCAAAGTCCAACTTGCTATTTGAAGATTATGTACCTATATTTTGGCCAATGTTTCATCCATTGTAATATCAACTTGACTATGATGATAATAGGTTTTTGGATAAACCTTATCTTCTAGTGATATATTTGGTTTAACATTAAATTCTTTTGTTTTTATTGTTGAAACCACCATTTTTATTGCTCCTTGATATGATATCCTTTATTTTGATTCATATTCTTATTAATTGTGACCTTTGAAATTCCAATACTTAGCAATTAAATTGTTTCATTTGAGATAATGATTATGCCAATTGATAATAGCTCTAGTTTTGTCTCAAAGATCATATCTTCTTCTTCGCATGTTAGCCCTTCCAACAAGTCATAACAAACAAATATTTGGGGCCTTCTGGTTTCTACCATTAGTTTCTTGTTAACTAATATTATTGTAATCTTTTCATTACCTTGAACGATAATCACATTGTTGCCCTAGTCATGTGTAACCTTTGCATCTCTGAACCAAGGTCTTCCCAACAACATAAAATAGTTAGAATCTACCACACTATTTTGCAAAACAGTAAATGTGGTTACATATGGTATACCATGTATGTGAATTTTCAAACTTCTGATGATTCCTAAATGTTTGGTCATATTTTGATTTGCCATTTTGAGGTGGTATGGAGCTAGTCTTGGTTTGAGTAAAGCTAATTTTGTTCTAAGGTTTTTTGTTATGATGTTTACACTTGCTCCTCCATTTAACAAAAACATCCTTAATATAATTCTTCCAACTTGTACTTGAATAACTACCATTCGGTTATCCACCTTTGTAATTACAATGTTAACTTCATAGTGTGTCTTAATCACTATGGTTACACTGGACTCTAATATCACTTTAATAGTTATATTAGGTTTTTTTAGTTTTAGTTTCTTCCACATATAGTTCTTAAGATCTGGTGTTGTCTTCAACAATTGACCTAACCTCAAAGTATTAGTAGTTTCCAACATTTGTTTATTAATATCTTGGAATATTTGTTCCATAGACATAACTCTGTTTTTAGGAATAGTAGACAAACTTTGTGGTACAATTGGTTTTGTGGACATCTCAATTTTGGTAATCCTACCCAACTTGTATTACATTGTGCTTTTTCTTTTTGATTCAAATTTTTTGGTGGGTATTTTATTTGCATCTTCTAAATAGTCTTAGCAAAATATTGTTATAGTCTTTTCTCCTCTTCCCAATAAGTAGTAGATTTTTTTTTTATTGGTTCTTTGTCCTTAAAGACTTGTTCTTCAATAACCTTGCTCCTAGTGATGGCCATGTTGACATCCATTAAATGAATTGAAGGATATGCAACCTTAGGTTTTACCACAACTTGTTTCTTTGTAATCTTCACTCCTTTGTTCTTAAACATATTCTACATGTCAATATGATAGATTATGATCTTATGACCACAAATAATGATAATAATACTTCATAGGTTTTTGTACTCTGATTTGTTGAGTGGTAACTTCAGAAACTGCAAGAACGGAGTCTTCCTTTCTTTTAACTCTACAAGTTTCAACATTATGATTTGTCTTATGATAGTTTGTATAATACATTCCTATTTTTTCTGGAATTGTCTATGGTTTCTAAGTTAGTACTATTTTACTACTTTGTGGGATTAACAAATTTCTTATAACTTCAACTTCATAAATTCCTTCTTCATAAAACAAAACTACTTCCTTATGTTGTGCATGGTTTCTTTCTTTGTGCCTGCTATTGCTACCCATAGACTTGGTTGTAATCTGGATCTAAAAACAATAATTAGGAAACTATCTAGTGTCTTATGTTGAAAACTATTGGCTAACTTCAGTAATCTCTCATAATAAACTTCCACTCTATCATTCTTTTCATGCTTCATGTTTTTCAACTATACATAAACTTGTTCATCATTTTGAATTATTTTAAATATTTTACAAAAAATTAATTACAATTCTACAAAAGTATAATTTGGGTAGTATCCCATGTAATTATTACAGTAGTCAAACATTGTATTGTAAACATATTAACAATTTTTGCATTTTTTGTTTCACCATTTGTTCTAATGGCAACCTTAAAAACTTTAACATGAACATTTGGGTCAGAATCCTTCACATACGCAGGGTAGTTAAGTGGTAATGGTGGTCTGCTTGGATTTGATGTTTGGCCAACAAAAGCTTTGTTCACCTTTCTTGGCATCTTTGTGTGCACATTTACAAGTTTCTATTCCCCTTGGAGTCTATGGTTTAAACCTCATACCAACAACAATATGGGTTGGTGTTGTTATAAATGGAGTTTTAATAATTATAACCATAGACTAAGGCATTGCCACATAATATAATGGTACAGATATTACTAGTTCCACTCTGAAATTGGAAGTTCTTGCACATGTAACTTTGACATTGTTGTGATGTAACAAATTTGGTGCAAGAGGTACAAAAATAGGTGTTACATCTACCATAGTATGAGCTCTCATTTCCACTTTGTTACTTTTCTAGATCTGTTCTTCGAATCTATCTAAAATGTTGACCCTTTCATGGTACAGATCCTTTGGCTCAACATGTCCATGGTTTTCCACTCTTGTAGGTTTTGGATTCAAATTTTGGAAATGTTTAGCAAATCCTTACCTCACATTATATTCAATAAATATACATTCATTGATATGATGTCCAATTTGATGGTAATATGTGTAACGTGGATAGTTAAGTCTTGGAACTTTCTTCACACTATGAATACCTCTACTCCAATCCCTTGGAATTCCTCTAACAATGCTTCCATTTTGTTGATTAAATCTAGGAGCACTATACTTTACTTTGATAGCCATTGGTACACCTATTACTATTTGTTTTACTTTTGGTAAGACTATAGTTTATTGTTTAGTTACAAGTATCAGTTCAACTCCTTTAAACATTTTGATACCCTAAGTTGTGGCTTCTTGCTCAACCACATAATGAATCGAAGGTTCAAAATTTTGAGCTTTTTTGTTCAAAATCTTCATCTTCATGTTCCTTTTGATAATAAGGAGTTGAAGTTGATATGTACATTGGTACTATTTCCTCCATGTTTGACATGTTGAGTCTTTATTCTTCTACATGAATTAGAGCATCATAAATATGTTATTGCATCAAACTTGTTAATTCTAGTGCAACTTTTTGTCGAGGTTTAGAATCTCGACTTTTTCATCTAAATTCAACTTATGAATCTACATTTTCAATCTGATGTTTTTCTTTTTTGGAATTATGTTGTAAATTGCTAATGTGCCTTTGTGCTTCACTAATTTGCACTTCACAAAGAATTGTCGGTGCTACTTGAGGCGTTTTACGGCCTGCATGTCTTTATTCTATCCACATATGTCTCTATTTTAATTGGGAAACTTTTCTAAGTGTTACAAACTACTAATCTATTTGATTTGCACTCACATTATTGTTGATGGCAATGCTAATTTCTCCACATTATAATTCAAATTTGAACAAACTTTTGCATTAGAACGAAAACCTCACAATTAGTTACTCTACTTAAATCAACTTTTTGTACAAAAACTTATGATCAAGATTTGAAAAAATGCAAAAAATGAAAATTGAAGTTTATTTTATCAATTTTTAGAAACAAATTTTTTTTAACAACAAGACATAAACAACACTTTGAATTTCAATATGAATTTAGGCCTTGGGATGGTCACCAAATGGTTAATACAAAATTCCTATCCTATATTCTAATTTAAATATAGACTAAAACATATCATGAAACTAATATTAATAAAATATACTCATTCAAATCTATTCATATCTAAATTCATAACTTTAATCCAATTATGAAAATATGAAAAAAATATCAAAACAACAAATCTAGCTATGATGGAATTGCAAATTTTCTAGAAAACAAAATACTTTTGTTTCATATTCCATCAAAATTTAATGTTCTATGATGAATCAATCTCTTTGTTCTTTCCCAAAAATGATGATTTTAGAAATAACCTTGTGATCTATTCAAATTCAAATGGTGACAAAAATTATGTAACTAGCTAGTAATTCTTAGAATAATAACTAGGTAAATAAATATGAACTAACTAACTATTTACAATGAGTAATTATTCCCTTAACAAGGGCACTTGCCAATTTGACTAGATTGGGTGGTCTTGTTGACTAGGCCATTAAGCAATTTGACTAATTGTCAAATTGGTCACTGTAGTCAAATTTATTAGTCATAAGATACCCATTATCATTCAAGCCTTTGTCCTCTAGTCAAAGATACATGTCCTTTAGTAAAAAAAACCCATATAGTCAACTTGGTTAATTTGAAAAAATAAGAATTTTAGTAATGAGAGGATTTCTATGTTTGTTGCCAAAATAGACACCTTATTTTTACTAAGGATATTAAGAAATTGCAAGTTTGAAAATAGCTTTAGGGTTTATAGAATTCCACATATAGCCTACCCTTAAGCAAGACTTCCATAGCAAGCAGGCTTGGAAATAGCTTTCAACAAAAAATCAAGTCCTTCTCCCATAGTAGTTGCACATTTTAATGCCTCAAAACTTTCTTGTCCTATGTCTTTTTTTGCCCATAACTTTCATTATTCTCGAAATATAGGAGGTGGTCTTGATGTAACTGGTTCAATGTAAATTGCACCAATTGCTCTAAAAGTTTCCTCTCTAACTCTTTACAATTATTACCTAGATTCAGTAACAAGCGGCCTAATAGGTTGGTAAAATAAACGAGTTGTTAAACCTAAAAGGTGTTTTAACATTATTTAAGTTAACCTACAATATTGATCTAACCAATTACTAAACCTAGTAGGTAATGTTATTGGGTTAGGAAGATAGGTTGACAAGTTAGCCAACAAGTGAATTACAAAACCTGTATTTGGTAGAAACAATAGTTAGGCAAGGTGCATTTTTTGATTTTAAATTGTAAATCTTGGTATTGGCTAATGACTATTTATAATGGTTAGTCATGATTGTTGTATTTGAAATAGTTATTTTAAGAATAGGAGGACAAACTTGTTGAGGATATTTTGGATTTCATTTTTTATTATGTGTTCAATCTTCATTTTATGGAACATGAATCAAATTTTCTTTTAGCCAATTTCCATTAAGCTTTGAGCAATATGTGTACATGTTAGTTTAGGAATGTAGTTAGTTCAAGTTTTATTAAAATGTTGTATGTAGATGTTGTTGTTTCAGGAACCTATTGCTGAAAAATTCAAAAGTTGAACAAGTTTAATGGGAATGGAAAAGTTCACTAACATTTGGCAAGCACGTAATGGATCAAAATTTAGAAGTAATCATGCTTATAAATTTTGGTTAAATTTTGTAATTCTAGTAGATTAAGTTTGAAAAGCAATCATGTTCAAAATTTTATTTTGTTATATGTTTGTTTGTATTGTGTAAATTTTAGGATTCAAGATTTTTATTTGGATTAATTTGAAAACATTAGGAATAGGGTGAGGTTAGTGTAACTTTTTTTAAGAAAGATAGGCACCTAATATGTAAAAGAAGTTTAATACAAACTTCTGACTATGGGAGGGGTTGTTCTGAAAAAAAATCTTATGTTCAAAAATAATGCAAGGGCTTTTTAAAAACTTGTTGATTTTAGAAAATGCCAAGAGTAGTTACTAGAAGTGTTATAAAATAGCTAGAACATGTTAGACATTAACTTGTTCAATAACATGCATCAAAACAGGATGAATAGCAAGTGCAACCTATGGGAGATGAACTTACAAATGCACCAAGCATGGATGCAACACAAAAGGGAAAAGTCAATGAACAAACATCAAAATGTAATAGAACTGATTATGTAGAGAGACCCAACAACGCTTTGAACCACTCATCAAAAAACACTATGAATGACAACCCGACCAAAGGTAGTGAGTTTTTTAAATGGTGACAATCATGAACCTATTCATCTATTTGATGAAATCGTATATGTATGACAACCATGGTGATCTACAACCCCAAGTTATAATCTACCCATAATTGGTGCATATACACCAATTACAACATCTATTGGTTTTCAAAACTAGCCACCGCTTACCAATATTCATTTGCTACCCAATAATTTGAAGATGGATCGATTTCACCTATTCAACAGGTTGGAGCAACTTCGTCACATTGACCGAAGATCGTTTAATCAATCAATTTTTATACCACATGTAAAACTTGTTAAACCTAGAACAACACCCACAATTGTTTAAATGGGAATCATTTATCCATAAGGCACATGGCCACTGAAATTAGTACTTGGTCCAAATGAACAATTACAAGTACCACATCATAGACCAGTTTCAAGAGGAAACAAAGGTGTTGGAACTATGACTTACTCATATTGTCATCAAATGGGATACATGTTCAATTGCTACCCATTTGTTGATGATAGGTTAAGGCAATTACTTAAGGAGGAGGTGATGAATATTCATTAACCTATTTTTTCAACCACTACAATAACGGTACCCAATGTGTTTGTGTTCAAAATCCAAGCCATGAATCTTAGTATAGGTCATACGAAAATACATGTTAACTATTAAACAACCTAGTCACAACTTGTTTCACCAATTATAATAGGCAAAACTAATATGTTACCTACTTCAACATACCCAATGTGGTATAATGTCATAACCCTATTTGTGCCTTTAGATCTTAGAATGTATCCAGCTTATCAAACTAGAGCAAAAGGACTTGATTCCTTGATCTTTAGGAATTACACTTGTTATGTACTTGGGAATGTGTACTCAATACCTTAACAACATGTTGTACCACCAATGTATATACCGTACTCTATTGGAAATTAGTTTCCTATAATGGTTCAACTAGTGATTGGCAAGGACAAACAACCAATTCAGCAACCTATTATTGCACTAGTGCCAACCACTGTACAAATTACTACTAGTTTACCAATTCACATACCCAAAGGTTCTAATCACCAACCATCGGATGGAGGACAACCTACAGATTCACTTAGAGGAAGTTCACATGGAAGGGATCCGTTTGGGAAGCCACCCTTCAATCCACTTGTTGGACATGTTGGATGGCCAGCACTTGACTCGCACATGATCATACCACTGTGGTATCAACCACCTGTTATGCAACTTGTGTTAGAACCAACAACAAAGTTGCCATACATGAAATTACAATATCCAACCTATGTCAAAGAAATTAATCTCAATGCTCACATCAAAGTGTTAAAAAAGGGCATTAAAGCTAGTGGTGAAATAATAAAATCTGACATCATCAACCTATTTAATTTACTCTTAGGGATAATATCTTTGAATGGGGAGAAAATTACATTCAAGACTATCCAAAATGCACTTTTGAGGAGTTGGAATAGGCATTTTGCAAATAGTTCAAAAAAATGAAAAATGATGAAGAGGTCTATATGTAGTTGCGAAGCATACAACAACAAACCCCCAAACATGTTGAGGTTTATTATGAATGCTTGTTGAAACTAGTTAACTATCTACAAATTAGAACAACAATTTTTTTTTCACCACTATTTTCAAAGCAAGTTTATTACCTTAAAATTAAGAATTGCAGGTATGAAAAGAAATACCTTAATTGAGTACAAGGAAGCTATTGTAATATGTGAGGAAAGTGGACATGTTAACCCTATGAGTTACAATGTTATGCTAACGACACCAGAAGCTAACGCAAGAGTTTAAAATGTCATACTTATTGTGACAACTAAATCAACATTAACTTGTACTAATTGTGGTAAAACTAATCATTCAATGGAAAGTTGTCATAACATAAAAAGAAGTACTAGTTGTGCCAACTGCTATAATTAAATTTACAAAACTTATAGCATGAACTAAAACCCAACCTATTAAATCAGGAAAAATACTTATTCGTTATCCTTGTATAATTTGTTATAATGTAGAACATAGATAAGGAGAATGCCCCCATAAAATTGAAGTACACATGTTCAAAACTAATGTTAGCTATAATGCCACAATGTATTTAAACTGCCTAAAACTGACAACATGCCAACTAATGTAGTAGCTACTATTACCACCTATAGTCAATAATCAAAATAGTAGGTGTTCAACGAAAGGGAGCCAATTAAAACCAAAGGAGATAAAGATTGGCAACAAAAAAAAATCTACAAGATTCATTCATTTAAACTAATAAACAATTAAAACATAGTGGGGTTGAAAACCAACCTACTACCATCAATTAAGGTTCATCACAGAGTAATTGGGGTTGGATTGCCTAATAATCCTGCCACAATTCAATTGGTTGAAAGAAATTGAACTAGTGAAACGAATCAAAAACATGTCATTTCATAACATATTACTACAAAAAAAAAGACTTTAGAAGAAATTATAAGGGATATCAATAAACAAGTCTTGGAGACCAAGTATACATTGAACTTAGGCCAATTGTTGCAGGCAGTTCCTATGTCTTTTTATTAACATTCTATTATTTGAAGAATGATTGTTTATCTCAACAATCAGAACAAATATTTAATTCACAATGTTTGAAAATGTCCCACTTGGCACTAGTTCATCACTTTGAGATTAGATGCCATGTGAATGCAATACTTTTTATAGGTATTTAACTCTGAACACATTTTCTTTCTTAAAAGTGTCAATTACTAGCAACTACATGTGCGTACGCAAACCTTTCATTTTATATTGTTGAAATTATGCTTATCAATTATAGTTGCCATTTAGGGTTTTATTTCCTCTTGCTTCTCTCCTAACATATATCCCTCTAGTCATGTTTAGAATGTGATAAATGGAATACATTTTTCATCCATGATGACAATTGAATCCATTTTGTTTCAATCAATTTTCCATTGCTTACATTTAGTCTTTAAATTTAAATAACGCTGATTACTATATGTATTGCTAGATTTGAATATGGTTTAATCAAGACTTTAGATTATGCAGAGACAAGATTTTCTTGTCTATTTGATCTTCAAGGGTTCAGACACTGTCTTTTTCAATTATCCCACATTTTCTTGTGGTTTTGGTGATTCACAAGCAAATGTAGAACTTTTTTTCATGTTGGGCGACCCAAGCTTGCATGCTTGGAGTTACATATAATCTTCTTTCGGGTTTTCCATTTTTTGTTGTTAATAATCCACATAGGCCGACCAAGTTTTCATCTTTCAAAAGCTAGTAAAGTAATGTTTTAAGAGTGATTTTTTTAGGCTTGCATGTTATTTCAAAAATTCCATCATGTGTTTGAACATCATCCAATGATAGTCTTTATATCAAGTTTTATTAATTGGGGTTTGGCCTTGGCCTTTTATTGTCAATAAATGGACTTTGTTCTTTTATCTTTTCATTTGCCCACTGTTAAGTAGCCCATTCAGATATGTGTTATCCACTTTGTTTTTTTGTAGAGTGCCCCATTTCTTGATTTTTAATAGTCCATGTAAAGGGTCGAATCAACTATCATCTTGAAGAACTCACCATGGTCGTTATAATTGCTCAAAAAGAATGTCCAAAATTAAATGTAACAATGTGTTTTCAATCATGCATTCAATTGTGAGTTGTAGTTTGTTAGTAATTAATGATATGGTTGTCATTTTTTGGGAGAAAAACAACTAAAATGGAGATATAGAATAAGGCAATTAAGTATGCAAATTAATAGTAATGGGTCAGAGGACAAAACTATTTTGTCAAAATAATAATAATGTAATATTATATTAAAGGTATACCAAATGCAAGTGGATATTGATGAGAGATACAAAAAATGCAAATAGATAGTGGAGAACAAGAAAATATAATTTAAAATTTTATTGGAAATGTTAGTAATGAGAACATAATCATTGAATGCCTGCTTTATATGTTTGCTTTCTAGTTCCAAGGATTTAATGGTTATTTTATATGCATTCATTGTAGATCTAGGGATCAAATGGTTACTTTATGTGCATCCATTGAAGTTCCAAGGACTAAATGGCTATTATATATGCCCCATTGATTGGAGTTCCAAGGATTGAATGGTTACTATATATGCATCCTTTGGAATTGCAAGGTCTTCGTAGCTACTACATGGTATCCTTTGGAATTCCAAGGACTTGATAGCTATTATATATGTATCTTTTGGAGCTTTTGGGGGCACAATGTCTTAAGAGATGCATCATAAACCTTTTTATGTTTCAACACATGAGGCACCAACCTTGGTAAGGTTATGTACACATTTGATTCAACATAGACATGTTGTTAGGTGTCCACATGGTTGATCCACATGTCAATGATGATGTGTTAGTTTGTGTTAACATGTTGGAATATTCTTTTGTTAGAGTATATTTTGACATGTCACAAAAGTTTTCAAAAAATATTCCATCTAACATGGACCAAATATATTTGGAATATTCTTTCCTACACTTGCTCACATGCCCATGAAATAGTAATCCTACTTTTGCATAACCCAAAATGTTACTATTATTGCCATATTGTTAATGATGTTACAATAAAACAATTTGCACCAACTTACATTTAGGACACTAGAAATTCACCACCCTAGACGACACATTTAGTATTTGTCAATAACCCACACATTGCACTTGATAAACAATGTGCATGGAGAAAGTGACATAAGAAAAAACCAATAACAAATAAGAAGTTCATCCTCCTCTCATTGTTCCAAATCCAAAAGTACCCATGCCAACACCTCCACCATTGCTCCTTATGGTACCCAACACTTGGACCATCTCTCCTTGGCCATTGCAACAAAAGATGCGAAGTGACACAAAAACCCACCATCGATATTTATAAATTATAATTTTAAAAAAATTCCAAACCATAATCCACATGCTTCGTGTTAAAATAGTCTAGTGTACGATGACTTATGGAACTAAAGACCAACTTCGATGAAGATAATCATAATTAGAATTAACAAAGCTAACAATTTAAACATTTGAAACTTCTAGTTTCATGTAAATTGGGAGCTTATAATTTGGGTCCAAAATTGGCAACATTATGGATGGATGCAAGTGTTATTAAAGAAAAGGAAAACATGAAAATGGGAAACTTTGTGAATGATGGTTATAGAAGATACCTTCTTGCACGCTTCTTTAAATGAGTATGAATTCCCAAAGATAATGACTATAAAGAGGATAATATGTAACTACATGTCTTCAACCTAGTTATAGTATAAAGAACTTGCAAGTTGATAAAAACTTCATAAAACTTCAATCTCCTTTCTAGTGAATATGTTTTTGGTAAAAAAAAAGGTCAAAGAACATTATAGTTTAAAAATTCCAAATTGGAAGTGGGTTCTCATGCCACTAGAAAAAAAATTGGCCACAATGACAAAATCGACTAAATTGACTTGAGTACCCATTTAGATGTGTGTTTGATTAAATGATATTGATATGGATTGATTCAAACATTATGATAGTATAATGGCCCAAAAACTAATTAATTGGCAACAAATCAAGGCTTCAAAGAAGATTTGAAAAATGATAGAGCATGTATGCAAATAATCTTTGAGTAACACCTCTTGAATCAATGTGGAATGATGCAAAATTGTAATTGAGCAAATTTTCTTTGCCACTTGTTTCACTTTCACTTTTGCAACCCTATATACAATCCAAAGTCTAACCAAGATTTTGATCCAAATATTGTTGAAATAATTTTTTTTAAAGAGATTATAGTAATAGCTCCAACAATTTACAAACATCAATTGTAGAATAGTTGTAGGTTGACACAACATGTAATTGCAAATCCTCCATAGCTTCCCACAAAGTCTTACCAAAGAGTTTTGATGATCTTTCCTTTTTAGGGCGCAACTCGTGTTGCCAACATTTCAAGATTGTTGCCAAATGATCTTATAAATAAAAAATATTGAACATATTCTTCATTTAATAAAGAAAATTTGAATTAGGATACAATGAAACCTAAGTGAACAAATTTATTTGCACATGGGAGTTGCAAGTAAATGGCCTTTTCTTGGGAATGATGTTGTAAATCTTCCTTTCAAGAAGCTTCCTTTCAAGTGTACCTACGACCTTGAAATTACCTCTTTAGCAATTGGGCCCACACTTTGAAAGCTAATTTGAAGACAAATTTTTTTATAAAGAAATTCCTTTCTAGAATTGGACTCAACAATATTTGAAAAAAATAGAATAAAAATTTATTAAAGCCCCAAGTAAATAACTTAAGGGTTTAGATTCAAATAAGATTCTTAAGCATTTAGTAACATCTATTGTTGCAACTTGGACATTAGTTTTTTGATCATTTCAAAATACAATAGTGTGAAACAAAAACTTCAACATCAGAAGCAAAACAACGATTCTAATTCAAAAGATACATAAATAGGCAATGTTTCACAAGAAAATTTTGATTGAAAGATAAAATCTCATGTCCATGAACACACCAAAAAAATGTTTTGTTACAAACATTAAATTCCTCTTATAAATATTTTCTAGAGGACAATGCAACTCTAAGAAAATCTTGGAAAGCTCTCCTAATCAATCAAGATAAACCTAATTGGTGTCAGACTAATCTTTTAAAAGTTTGGTTATAAATATAAACATCTAAAATATTTCAGTACTCCTTTTCAATTTTTAATAAATTGGTACCAAGAATCAATAATGGGAAATTGGTAATGGGAATCAATAGTCAAAAATTGATAATAACAATCAAAAATTAAAAATCAGTAGTAAAAAATATGAGATGAGTTTTTGGCTATTAACATCCTCCTCCATTCTATTTGTGATTATGTCTTCATGATCATTGTTAAAATCTATCAACAAGTCCTAGATCAAAACTTGGCATCAAAAAAATATTAATTTAATTTTACCATATCCGTCACTCCTTGGTCATTCAATGTCTATTGAAAAATTGGGGCAGAATCCTATGCCACATAGTCATGTCCAGGTGCTGGGTCTACAAGGGAAATGGCTTCTTCAACTTTAGTAGTATTGGTTCTAGTTTTGGTTCCAATGACAAGGAGATGTTTGATTATGATCTTAGTGATAGGGTTGGTTCTAATTTTGGTTCTAGTCACAATATTAGTTTTGGTACCAATCTCCCTTACTATAGACGGTTCACCCAAATCGACCTCCATTTGAGTTTTGGTGTTCTAATCATTCCTCTAGCTCTCACCCACACATCCAAATTTTGTCATGTTTGCCATCATTTTTGTACGGAAAAAGGGAGGCATAAAATGTGGGAATGCACATTAATAGGCCTCGAGATGACTGCATAGTCATTGTCATCCCTTTGAGATGACTCGAAATAATCTTGAATCAATTTAGTAATTCAAGCTTGTAATGTTCCCACTTGTCCAATTGAACTCAACATGCCTTTTGTTGGTAGATGAATAGTTTTGTGTTCATGAAGGCATGTTCCATCTAAGGGTTTCAAACTCTTCAATTTGGTGATGCCAAAGGTCTATTAACTTTGCCTTGCCCCCCAACCTTTCATTTTGGTAACCAAGGCTTCAAAATCCTTTTCAAATCTAAGGATATTGTCCCTAAGGTCTTGGATAGTCCTTTTGCACACTGGAAATCATTTTGGTGTTGTGTCGAAGTTCTTCTTGTCAGTGTTCACTTTTGTTCTACAGTGTGGAATTATCTATTTCTAATTGAATGATTTATAATTTGATGACCTTGAGCTTGCTTTATGTGATCTTGGCTGCAAAATCAATTGAACATCCCTTTGCCTCCTCCCTTGAGTGCTCAGCATGAAGAGCTTCATGGTCCGCCTACAATTAGTTGTAAACCATAGAAATCGTTGAAATTCGATCCTTCACTTCTGGTAGTTGACTTTGGTAGGCCAAATTTTTGGTTTGGACTTTGATCAACTTCACCTAGACCTCTTACAAACTTTGAACTTCTTTTTGGAGCCCTTCCATCATTAAAACATCATGTTGATAACTATCTTCTAGTTGTTGGTACTGTCTATGAAGATCGGTAACCTGTTGTTCAACCCTCCAGTGGATTGTACTTCCTCCAATGGTTGTTGTGACCTTTTTTCTTGGACATTTAACATGGAGTCTAAATTGATTGGTGTGCCTAGGGTAGGTGCCTTTGGTGACGATTACTTAATTTTTGAATCAAATCAAAAAATTCCAAATTGTCATATTCATCATTTGGGTTAGATTCCGGTAGTTTGGTTTTTAGTTCCAAAGGAAACCATTTTCATAGTAGGATGTTTACTACCTGTGTAGGGCCAAATTTTGGTTCATTTCCTGCACTTTCCTTTGACTTTGAAAGCACCAAAAAGTCTTAAATGCAATTGTACAAGTCGTAGAAGAGAACAACAAACGAGTGAATTTGGTTCCCTTCTTCTACCATCATCACAAGAAGCATGAGCTTCTTTGTAACATAAGTTGTTATATTCCCTTTCAACCAAATCACTTACAATAGTGCAAGCATTCTTGCCATGTATTTGCCCTTGAATTGCACAACCTTCTAGCCCTCCTTCTGCATAATTGCGTCTTTTAGTGTAAGCCTTATGCACATGTCTATGATTTCATCTTGCTTATAGTTCGGTCGAATGGTGATTCCAACATTAGGAAGATGCAACATTTCACTGACTATCTTTTCAGTAAGGGAAATTGGTTGCCCTTGCACCACTGAATAGATTTTTTGGGGGGTGTATCGAATGATGCCATGTAGCCACTCCTTCATTAATGGCCAAATTGGGGTGAGCCAAATGTTGAAAAAATCAAAAACTCCTACCTATTTTGCCCATTGAACATCTCTCCCTCCCACCCGTCTTTCAAACTTATCCATTTTGGCAAATATTACCTTGCCTCTACCTCTCAAAGTCACTATCATTATAACCCTCTTTTTTTCTCTTCCTTAACTTCATAATTTGGTTTCAGTTATGCACTTTTCAGTTTTGCTTGAAAGCTCTCAAGGGCTTTCCCTCGTTCTTTTCATAGTCTTTTCATCTCTTGTTGTTCTCTAGCAAACCTCTCCACTTCTTTTTTGCTAATTTCTCCTCTCATCCTAATGTCGAATGTTATAGTGTTAAGATCCAAAGTGTAAGAAAATAAATCATCAACTATTGTGGAAAGGAAAATTTGAGGCCCTTTTATAGGTGTTAGAAGGGATGAACACAACACGTCAGCGGGGAAACCTTTTGGATGAAAAATGTGATAGTTGGGAACTTGAACCATTGCATTAGTTCTTGGTTGAAATGGTTTGAGTTGACAAGCTTGAATGAAATAAATCTTTTGATGATACTAAGATTTTTCATCCATGGGATAGATTTTGTTGCATTTTCAATGGTGGATTCCACCTAGTCAAAATCATTTGCAGATTCTAGATTGTTGGAATCTAATGGTTTTTTTTATATATTGAATTATCTTGGTTGATATTCATTGGTTACAATACCAAATTTCATTAGAAGGGCATTTTTTGGCAATTCAGTTCTCTGGTATCGATTAACAATTATGTTCCTTAATAACGATTCCCAATTCGGTTCCTCAGTTACTAACTACCAGTTTGGTTCCTTAGTTACTGATTGCGAGTTCAGTTCTATGGGTATCGATTGATAATTCGATTATGTGGGTATCAATTGGTAGTTCAATTCCAAGGTTACCAACTGATTTTTGGTGCTTCTTCCAAAGCATAATTTGGTTTTTGCTGCAACTCCAATTTAGTTGATGGCTTGGGTCGTATTTTGTTGGGGATTGCATTGTCATCTTGTCAGATTCCTTAAAGGTGTTGATCATTTTTTGATTATTGGAATTATATTACAAAACCAATTTTTGATGGGGTATTGTCATTAATGTTTATCTTCCCCCTTCGGTTGTGGTTTCCAATCTTTAGGAAGCAACATGCATAGTTCTGTAAAGTTTTAGTTTGTTGATGTTGACCAAAATAAGGTTTGCGTTGAACTTTTTGATAATGACCAATAATGTAATGTTGTTGGGGAGATAATATTGAATCTAATAAGGTCCAGACCATCAGCGTTTGAATTTACCAATGTGGGTTTTTCATGTTTTAGGGAACCAAAGCAGAAAATCCCTAATGGAAAAAAAAATTCTCTTTGTAATGAGTTTGTGCCCATTGAACTCGATTCCATTGTCATTGCCTTAAAGTGGAAACAATTGTGTCCCTAGCCTCATCCAATCATTCTAATTGAAATAGTCTAGTGGCCAAGACTTAGATTGGGGAAAAGTCCTTGCTTATTTAGGGGTTTGTTGGAAGTAATTATTTTGTCCACATTAGAGGATGAAGACCATAAACCAACTCATACAAAGTATGTCCATTGGTCACCTTGAATGCAGTTCAATATGCATACATAATTGTGTGCAAATGTTTGTCCCAATTCGATTGTTTTTTGTTTACTAACTTGGTTAAAAGAATGCAAATTACCTTGTTGGTTGATTTTGCTTGGTCATTGCCTTGAAGGTGATAGGTTGTTGAGCTAGTGTGTTTCATCAGAAAATGTGTGGTTAGCACTTCAATTGCTATATTGATGAAGTGCACACCTTTATCATTGACCAAAATAAGGGGACACTTGAATCTAGTGAGGATGTTTTCATACATGAACTTTGCAATCACCACAACTATGTTGGTGTGTAACGCTTTGGCTTCCACCCACTTGGTGGCATAATCGGTTACCACTAATATGTACCAATTTCTTATGGTTCAGCCATTTGGTTTGATGGGACTTGTGAAATCAATGCCCCACTTCATGAAAGGCTCGGCCAATAGGGTGGTAACTAGATGGGCCATACATGCTAATGATATACCTCTTACACACTAGCAAGCATGACAAATTGACAATACATCTAAACATCCTTATGTAATGTAGGCCACTAGTATTTGGCATCTAGAATCTTTCGATTAATAATGTGTGCTAAGAAATGGCCACCACCCACATCATTATACATCTCTTTAATGATCATTGAAATTTCTTTCGGGTGTAAGCAACACTTTAGATCCCAATCTTGACCTTGTCAGTAGATAACACCAACCTATAATGTGAAAGGAAAAGTTTTTAAGGTTAATTCCTTTTTTAGCTCTAGTGAAAAATGAACTAGAAAGGTCTTGGTTCACAAGTAGACATGCACATCTTGTAATTAGGTAGGTTGTAATGCGAAAAAGGGTAGAATACAAAATTTGATCGGGTATCCTTTTGTTTTCAATGGAATTTAAAGTCATGACAAAACATTTGCAACAGAATGGGACTTGCGTGGTTTATACACCATTGAAAAGTCATACTCAAGGAACAAGAGAAGCCATCATGCAATGCTGGTAAATACATAATCTTTAATTTTATATTTTGGTTTAAAATTTGGACTATAATGCAATAAAACTAATATTAACAAAGTATGTTCATTCAAATTTGCTTTAAACCAGTTTCAAAATCAAATATCTAGTAATGAAAGTATGATTAAAAATATCAAAACAACAAATTCTAGCTATGAAAACAAAGTTTTATAAAAATCAAAATATATTTTTTGCATTTTTTTTAAAGCTCCATGTTTTACAAGTATACAATGGTCTTCATTTCTTCCTTTTCTCCCAAGATATTCTTCAACAATTTTTTTTTCATATGTTCTATTCAAATTTAAATGGCGGTAAAAAACTATGTAATATAACTAATAATTCCTAAAATAGTAACTAGGTAAATAGAAATATCCTAACTAATAATTGCCACAAGTAATTATTCCCTTGACAAATGTGTCCAAATACTTGTTTTTTTTTAAAATGTACAACAACATTGTTGCAACCCTAGCTTTGGGCTCGCGACTAAGGCAAAAGGGTTACAAGGGTGTGGGCCAAGAAGAAGCCCGGGAGTCACATCACATACTCCCAGGAGTGTAGGAAAGTGTGAGGGAATGAACCCTCACACTCCCAAAACAACTCCCACTTTGGGAGATGGAGTCCTGATAGATTCCCGAGATTTTACAGAGCGATTTCAGAGGTCAAAACTCAATTTCTTGTAGCGTTCTTTATATCATTGGAAAGCTCTTGGAACGTAGATGTTTAAAATAGGCTCGCATTGCTCATTTGGATATTTGAAACATAAGTTATGGCTAAAAGAAGGGCCGGGAGTCAAACTGTCAGTTAGACTCCCGACCAAAAAAAGTCGGGAATTGACCCGATTTACTTAGCTGTAGACGACGTGCAACATACTATTGAAAAGCTCTTGACAAGAGCTACAACTTTGCTTCATCCCGCACCTCAATCCGAGGTCTGTTCGCAAAGTTATGGGGTTCCAAAGTCACGAGAGTCCCAGCTGGTGCGATTTTAGGACTCCCACTCGGAAGTCCCGAGAGAGAAAAACCATTTGGATGTACACCCCGTGGAGAGGTGCAAAGTATACTATAAGGGGGGAGGTGATGGCTTCCCCCAAATCCGGGCCGTGGTGAGTCTTGTGTGTCCATGTTACCCATGGCTCGTCCTAGCACCAAAGGTGTTCC
>Ga0116228_10001305_pt1 | contig 20656 bp, 14 predicted proteins | sample S1TSphfallax_2_FD_89694 | JGI IMG/M metagenome (GOLD analysis project Ga0116228, IMG submission 89694) | Host-associated microbial communities from peat moss isolated from Minnesota, USA - S1T2_Fc - Sphagnum fallax MG | ecosystem: Host-associated > Plants > Peat moss > Unclassified | place...
ACTGCAGCTCCCACAAACTCTCATTCAAAACTTGCATGAAAGCTGCAGAACTCTTCAGGAACCCATCATACAGCATTTGATACAAGAATTGATAGAGAAAAAACAAAACACTGTAAAGCTCAGTACTACCACTGCTGTTGCAACAAAAGCTACACATCTTCAGCTACTACACATACATCGTCAGCTACATGTCTTCTGAAGCTCAAGCTGTGCTCACATTTGTTTCTTCTAAGGTACATACACACAGAGATTACATTCCAGCAGCCTGCTTCAGACAGAAGGTTAGTAGTATACCAAGTTGACTGCAAGACACAAAAGACAGAACAACAGATCATAGTTGACGAACTTCATCCTGATATCAAAAAGCTGCAGACAATCCTCCTCAGACCTCAACAAAGAAAATAGGACTCAAGAAAAAAACAATTCTCAAATAAACTGTAAACTTCAAACTCGTGCATTTCTCTTTCACTGAGCTGTTCATGAAGGTTCTAAGAATTTCAAATGCAACCAGCCATGAGCACCAAAGAAACCATGGAGGAGGACTTCTTGAAAGCTTTGTGATGACAACAACAATAGTAAGCAGATGGATCAAATGACTTGGACTCATGAGCATGAACAATATACTTTGACTCTAGATGAGAGAAGAGATCAAATCAGAACTTAGAGCTTCAGAATGAGATATGCCTTTGAGTTTCCAAATAGTCCATGTAGTCTGTGATCATATCACAGCTCATGGTACAATAGGACCAGTGGTCCAGCCATGTGCAAGCTAGCTAGCCTATTTTGCATCCCTGTTTGGAACAAAAATGAAGAAGAAAATAATCCAAAATGCTCATTGACAATGCTAAGAACAATATCAATCTTCCTCCTGCAATTTGGAACCAGCTACAAATATGCCCCTGAGCTCACGGGAGATGTAACTAAGTAAAAACCTTTACTACACCATTGTAGGAGCTGGGCTAGAGCTGAAGAGTGTGTCTCTAAATCCACAATGAGTCAATAATGATGAGTAGCAAACTACACCCTGTGATGGGTTTGACTACTGAGTTTTTCTAGAGCTAGCCATGAAGCTGGTTTGTGTGCAGGTTTCGACAGAGTGCAGCAGGCTGTGAAGAATTGGGGGAAAAAAAGGGGGGGCCACCTAAAATTTTGGTCTAACAAGCACCGCAGTGAGTGGAATCAAACTGCATTCCAAGAAGATACTGCAAAAAGAGGGTCATTTTTCCAGCCCAGCAATAAGCAACCTGCATCGTCCTCCACCAACCGATAGCCTTCTGATGGGTAGTGAAGTCTGAGGAGAAGTCTGGCTTGGTCAAGTGCAAATTTGCTTGTTGGAAGTAATTGAAATCCCGCTGTCTCCATGAAAATTCGCCACTGATCAAACTTTTGGTACCTCACAACACGCGAGTCCAATGATGAGGATGACTCCTGACCCTCACGGGTGGCAGCCACAATGTTGGAAATCTCCTTCCAGAACCATAGTTGTTCTACTTGCGTCCTTTCTAAGCTTGTTCGGGGTAGTGTGGCCTCAAGGGACTCAAAAAGAAACTTGTAGTGGTCAAGTGCATCGGCAAATGGGTTGGTGTTGGCCTCCCTCTCAGCAAGGGTTACCACCCGCGGGTTAAGAGAGTGCAACATGCCCAAGAAAAATTCCAGTGCTCCTGTCCCTTCTTCATCCAGCAGTGTGTGGAGCTGTAACATGCAGTTGACTGCAAGAGCTTCCCCACTGCGCAACCGCAGCATAGTGGGCCTCAAAGAATCTAGATTCTGATGAATCAGTGGAATGAACTCAAAGGGAAGACCAATAGATTGAGCAAAGCTGACAAGACGCCTGCCAGTCATTTCAAGAACTTGTCTATCTTTCCCTATGCCAGTGATGCAAAGCTGTGGAAGGCCTGCCCCTTGATCTGCTCGCACATCCACAAGAGCTTGCATGAATGGTGGCCATTGCAGTCCATGGACTATGTCCAAGTCCACAATATGCAGATACCACTCACCATCAAGCGCCTCTAACAATGCTTGGTTGGCTGTCAGGTGTGCAAATCGGACAAATGGTGTTACTTGGTTCAATGCTAAGTACGCAGTCAGCAACTCATCACTCCCAGGCGGCTGGACCAATGCCAATGGTAAACTGATCTGCAGACCCACCCATCATAAACCTCTCAGCAACCATGCATATGATTCCAACTCTGAACAGTATGGTGAATTATCCAAGTTCACCACAGCCATTCACAATCTGCCTAATCTGTTTGCAGCTCAGAGGTCATGAACAAGTGCAGAAACATGACCTCTAAAGAACCTGGAATATCTCTGTGCCAAACACAAAATAGTCTGCATACTACCTGCCTCTAATTTAGTTTCTACAACAAGCTAGTTAGACACAGCATGACTGGGACCATGTCCAGGCAACCTTGACAGTAAGCTAATACATTCCAAGACACCCTAAGGCGCAGACGAAACTGCTTATTCACCATTAGATTCTATGAAACTTTCAAAGAGCCTTGAAGGACAATTTGAAAAAGCCCTAGGCAACTCATGCTGTAAAATGTCTGCAATAGATGAGCCCATTCTAATATTCCCAATGGCCCTGAGAACAAATTTGGTTAGAAGTCTGGCCCAATGCAAAATATGAGATCAAGCTCTAGTCAGATCAGGAACTGAAGAGTTTGGTGAGACCTGGAAACTACTATTGAACAATGTCAATATGCATTGCCTCAATCCTAGAGCACTTGCTGGAAAAAGAAGCCCAAGATCAGTTCCTTACACAAGACAGGGATTATAGACAGACACATATGTGCAAAGCCCAAAATGCAAATCCTCCAGGAATTCTGTACCAGTAGACAGACAGACAGTGTTTCTAAGCAATCAGTTTGAGAGAAGATCCTTTAAGAGTGGCCTACTACATAGTGAGCTCACCTGTGTGCCTGTAGCTTTTGAAATGTGAGTGGCAAGGGCTGCGGTGAAGTAAGAAGCAACACGCTCAAATGAATCTCCCTGTGCAGATAACTGATTCCCTAACAAGCACCGGATGCGATCATGAGCTAATTCCCAGTCATTTGATAAGACAGCCTGTGCACACTCTTTGAGCAATTCCTTCAATTGCTTGAGTCCATCAGAACAAGAGAGATCAATACGACCAGGTATCTGTCCTTGGCTGGGGAGATCAGATCGGCCATGTTCTACTGGCTCAGTAGGAGCTAACCCATGTGAATCAGAAGAGCCAAGCATCTCATGGAGGGCAGAGGGCAACTGGAGTTTGAACTGCAAGAAGCCAGGGGAGTTGCTAAAGATACGCAGACCGTGTGACAGAGATGGAATCCCACAGGCCTTAGAGCTCTCATCAGTTCCAGACTCAGGAAAGGGGACATCAACTCTTGATCTGTTCCTCTATTGCCATATTGCCTCCCAAACCCCCCCTTTCCACTGCCTTTCTGCAGACAAATGGAGAACAATTTACACTGAACTTTTGCTGCTGCAAGATAGATGCTGCAACTCCTACAAAACCCACTAAACTTTCACCATGAATGAGCTAAACAGTTTGATTTGACACAGCAGGCCAACTCATGGATGGCTTTGCTGTTGCACCTGTATCTGTGTTGAAATTCTGATCATGCCAGTAATGTCATTGAAACCTTGGTCTGTCCTTGATACCCATTGCCAAGCTTGATATGCTCCTTGATACGAACAATGCCCCCAAAGTCATGAGCAAGCACCTGGCACAAACACGAACTCAATATTGACCCTGAAGATGTGATCCTGGATTAGTCTCGCTAGGTGCACAACCTGCCATGTGCCAGACACAGAGGCATCTAGACTGGTCAAGGAGAAGTTTGTTCAGAAAAGCTTCAAAGTGTTCACAACAAACACCTTTTGGGCCTCAAGGTACCCCAATGGAAGAAGCCACACCGCTCCACATTTGACAAAAGCGAGTTGAATCTTCCAGCTCCATGATACTGGTCTTCAATGCTTCAGGAACACCGCGGCTTTCAAGCAGACTGAAGCATTGCTCAGGTGGAGTCCTTTAGCTTACTGTGATAAGTACAAAGTTGCACAGCGATCATCAGCTTCCTCATACCCTTGCAACTTGTCGCAATTTTTCAATCGTCAATATTCCTCGCATCTTGCACTCTCCTGCGAGGACCCATATTGCTCCTCACTTCCGCCACAACCGCTTTCACTGCGCCGCAGAGCAGACTCTGAAGAGTATTGATTCAAACTCCAATCCTTGGATCCCATCAAACCAAAGCTCCAGGACCAGCTGTGAATTGACTCTCTCACTTATGATCTTGAACTGCCAGGCTGCACAACAGAGGTGGTCCCGTAGACAGCAGCATCTTGCAATGATCTAAGAAGCGGGCCGGATGATCAAACACATGACGGCCGAGCTGCTGTGGTGAGTACGAAAGCTTCCCCACCAAGTACAGGACACATCAGTCGTTCAAGCAAGTCTGTGTAAGAAAGAAACGCTTGTTGTGTCCAAGGACGAATGGCAGCTGCTGCTGCAAGGAACTTTGGCATCGAAGAGGAGGAGGAGAACCCAAGACGATGGATATCGACGTGACTAAACCAACTACGCAACTACTGACCAGAAATGCCGTGACACTCTCCCCACCACCCCAGTTACACTACCACGAAGAAAAGAAGATCGAGCAGACTGATATAGAAAAGAGCGAGAAGAAGAAGAAGAAGAAGAAGACCCTTGAGACTGTAGACTTAGAGGAGGAGAGACTTCTTTGTGTTCAAGTGAGAGAAATTCTAGAGCAATGATGTAGTAGTAGATCAGGAGAGAAACCACAAACTCTGCATGAGGGATAAACCTTGGCACCCATTCCACCAGCATGGGTTGTTGCAGCAGTGATGGGAGGCGACCTGCAACAAGGCCCTCAACTGGCGGAACGGGGTACAGCACTAATGCTTCAACGTGGTTCAAGAGACAACCAAACGAGATCAGCAACTGCAACACAAAGTTGAATACAGATAAAAGGCTCCAACAGAGACTCATGATGATGAGAGAGAGAGAAAGAGAGAGAGAGAGAGAGAGAGAGAGAGAAAGGCCAAGAAGGTTATGACCTGCACCCACCCCTAACTCCTATGGAGAGAATGCAATTGATCTGCAGGGCTTTTGGGAAAGTACTACTACCTAATGAGTGCAAGAGGAGAGAATATTCGAGAACGGCTGGGAAGAGGAATCGCACGTGGAGTTCAGATAAAAAGAAAGATGAACGGAAACTACAAGAGACAAACAAGAGGGGAAGAAAACGCCCACACACACCCTGGAGTCTCTAGTAGCCACCAATAGAGAGAGGGAGAAGAAGAGACACAAAATCCATCCCAAATCGTCGAATCCAGAGATGACGAGTAGGATGGCATTCCGGGACCGGCCATTGGTAGATCAAAATTTCCCAAGAAGGACAGTGCAGGAAAAGACCCACACAACTGCGAATGGTACACCTGCAGACGGACATTGGATGTATTGCAAAATATCTACGAACTGGCAGCAAGTACCTTCCTTCCTACCCACAACAAACACAACTGCCCCCCCCCAACTTCGTTCGCTCCTGAAGAGTACTGCTACTACTACTACTACGTTAGAGAGCCATCACGAGATTGAAGGGAATAGCTCACTTTCCCTGACATGGATTGTTCAAACAGCCTGCTAGTACATGAGGAAGAAACAGAAAGCGGGAAGTACTCTACACAGTTAAGTTCTGGACACCAAGCATCCAGCATCTCCTAACAGAAGCAATTCTATCACACATACTCACAACAGCCCTCGGTCTCTCCCTCCCACCCTCTCCTCCTGCTCCAGCTTTACACCCACGGCGAGATTGTGAGAGAAAAACAAAGAGCTCAAGGAGCAGGAGGCCAGCAACAACGGCCTGCCGTTTCCTGATTAGGGTTGACAGGCCCGTAAGTGTGCGTGCTTGCATGCGTGCGTGCAAATAGTGAGCGAATTCTCAAAGCCTAAAAGATGCTCAAATCTCTTGTTTGACCTCAAAAGCGTGAACCTCAACACTTTTACATTTTCTACTTAGCATTTTTTCTAGGCACAGAAACGCAAGCAAGCAATAAGGAAAGAAAGGAATTGATGATCTTCTTGCTAGTGGTTGGTGTGACATTGCGTGCCTGAAGATTGGCTGCCTCTTGCTGCACCTTCTTCTTCAAGATGCATTGTTGCCAGTGTCTCAGCTGGTGCTGCTGTTTCAGAAACACAAGCTCCTTGATTGGAGGTTCTGACGGCTGGTAGAAGCAAAATCCATTTTGATCTTGGTGGTGCTCATGATGTTATCACCATTGCAAAACTTGCTCATTCCCTGCCACCTTCATCATGTTGGCTGAAACACAAACAAAGCAGCAAAGACATGATGAATAGCATCCATGAGTGAGTGCCACAGTGCTTGAATTGGAAATTTTCTGAAAGCTTGATAGAATTGGATTCTGACAGGATCTGCATGGCTGAACATAGAGGCTTTCCATCTCCAGTTTGAGATGTACCTTATTTCATAAACAGAAGTGCGTAATCTACAGAATAACTGCGGAGAATGTATGGGGAGAAAAGATGTCAAAGGAGGAGCAACTCTTACTATATCAAAAATGCCCTTTAGATTCATGAACAAGCCCTCCTCCAATGGTATCCTGTTCCCAAACTGCTCGTGAAGAGAGTGACAAGGAACCTGGGAAATCCCACGAAGACTAGCAGTGCCAAGTGCACAGGACTTGCTAATGGATGTAGAAAAAGCACATGGCCAAAGATGGAACACATAGATTACCCCAGAGAAAATAACAAAACCACATGTACATAGATCAAACACATAGATTACTACCGAGAGAGAACAAGCTTTCAAGATTGGGATATGGTGCCCTGGCCTGTTGACAGCCTTATGATAATTGGACACCATTTCAACACACACAGAAAGGGCATCAAGCAACAGATTTCATAGCACCAGAAAGAAGAAAAATTCTCTTCAAACCAGTCATGAATCCTGCCTAGGACGCATGCTGAAAATTGCTAGCAGGTACTATCCATATAGGCGATCAATTGGTTGCACACAATGCCTCTATCTTGGCTGTTGCCCCATAGATGATAGGTGTTATACCATCCTAAAAACTTTCCTGCAGATTCTTGCACCTGTCAATTGATCAGCTGACAACCCAAAACACCAATCAGCAAGTCCTTTGTGGCAGCCCTGCAAGTGGTTGATGGTTCAAATCTCAACACAAGCTTCATGTTACAAATTGTAGTCCACCCCATCTATCATGGGATCAACAGCTGAACCAAGGGCATTCTGAGTCAACGCACCATCATTCCTTCCAAATGCAGGGAGAAGGACCTGATTGGTAATCACAGGGAGCTTTTTCTCTTGCATTCAAACGTTGCAGCAGAGCAAAGAGGATGAAAATGGGGAAGGAGTCAAGAGATAAACAGGTTTACTGTTACAATATTTGCAAGGCCACCATGGCAATCATCAACAACATCTGTATGCTGTAGAGCTCTAGCATGCTTTACAAATAGATGCTCGCAATTATGGTGAAGCATTCAACATAGTTGTAAGATGCTGTAAGGCAGTTCCTATCAGCTATCTATCATCAGCATGCCTTCCTCCTGGCACCAGTATGGATGGCCAATAAGGTCAAATAAATTGTTAGACCTCTGCCCAAATAACAACCTTACCTGCTCAATTGTGCCATGCATTGCGACTCCAAAGTCCTTTTGATGTCATAAAATGATTCATGTTGGAAAAATCTGTGTCACTGGACCTGAATGAAATTACTATCATGCTCAATTTTCCCAGCACATACAGTCCTTCGATCCTGCACCAATCCAGCATATAAGACTACAAATGAAGCCAATTAACATTAAGTTGATGTTAAGGATCTGAAGCTACACTGGATAACTGTATAGGAGCTGCTTCTCATACAAAATGAATAGGATGGAATTCAACAAAACATCTCACAATTCAGGCATTGGCATTCACATCAGAAGTGAAAAGAGTCATCAAGCCTACCCTGCTTCAATTTTCTTCAAGGTATCCATTAACTTTCAGACAATCTCCATTGTAGCCTGACCCAAAACTTAGATCACAAAAAAAAAATTCCAGTTTAAATCCCTTCAATTAAAACTTGTACAAATCAAGTTTCAGACAGACGATACTTTTGTTTGAATTCCTTAACTGGCAACCAGTTCTGTAGGTTGGTTTGGAGGCTGTTTGTGCACCATGGATTGTCAAGTGCAATGCATGCTTCACAAAATCCAAAGCCTTCTTAACAAGTGCATCCATATTTTCAGGATGGCCAATTGACACACAATCTCTTGTAAAGACATCATTACATCACAAGCTCCTGTGTTTAAACCACCTGCTCTACTTCTGGCAATTGAAGGTGTGATATACAGCATCGTTTCTGTTACTGTGCTAACACAAACATACAACCAACAGTATTTCATGGCCAGAAAACTTCAACCTGAAAGCACAAAGAATTTTTCCAGATATGTGTATGGCAAGAGCCCTAATCTGGTGACCCAGACATGGGGAGAGAGAAGCAATGATAGAGAGCTACTCCTGTGTTGAGATCAAACTTGAACCTGAATATATATGCTGTGCTATATTTGTAGCTTTCCAGCATAATAAATTTTGGTTTGTTGCCCCCTGCTTTGGTTGTAATTGTTGCATTATCTGATTACAAGTTCAGCTTGCATTGTGCAAAATCACTTCAATGCAGCCAGCATCCAAGCAAGCTACTTCACTCAATGTTATGGGCAGCACAGAAATGGGCACTTACAAGCTACAAACTGGAACTGTGCTCATCGTAGATCCATGTTAAGAACCCAAGCACCAAGCATAATTGGTACATCAAATCCAATTCATCAGTTCAACTTTTAAGACAATAAGAAAGCTTGAGCTTACCATGCTGAGGGAGTAGTTGAGTAGAGAGATTACCTCTCATATGAAACCAGATAGCATCACAAGTACTAGCTTCAAAGAACCTTCTGCATAATGTGTTTCAGCTCTAAGATCCACCTGCAGTCTCTGCCTGGAACAGATCTAGTACCATAGTGAGAAATCAATTGATCATGACCTCAGAATGCCAAATCTAAGTAATGCTGGTTGATGTGTCATAGAACTTTCTCATGTCAAATTCCTGAATCCATAAGATCCACATCAAAAAACATTCCAGCACTTGCTGTCCAAACAACTAATAAGCAATATCAAAACTCTACAAATACATACATGTAATTAAACAACTGTTCTGCAGCCAAACCAAAAAGCCACAACAAGAATGACGGTTCATAACCTCATGATATCACTTGCAAAGTACCAGGCCATCACCTTCACTCCCCACTGATTTCATCAGCTCACAACAGTGAGCATAGTTAAAGCATATGACTTTTGCAAGCCAATTGCTCAAGTTTTTAGAACTCATGACCACCTTGCAAGTTCAATTCACCACTAATCCATGCTAAATGTTACATCCTATGGCCAACCCAGCCAGTAGACTGGGCTCACATGTCAACCAATCACCCAAAACCTTATACATCTGGGGTCAAACCTTAGGGGAGCATTAGCAACCACATTGCCCCTTATGACAATCAGAAATGATTACCTCCAAAATGGATGCAAAAGGCCTATAGGTTGAAGAATAACTACTGTGTCATGCTTGGTTGGCAAGCTAAGTGTCTCCCTTTCTCTTCTTTCCTCTTAATAATGTGCTCAGAACTGAGAGTAAAGAATTTTATAAATATCTGCATCCAGTAATTCTGTTGCATTTCTTTAGGCTACAAAGAAGATTCAGTCATGATATCAGACAAAATTGTGGAGCTAAGAAGAACTATTGAGGAATACACATGTCTCCACATACCTCCTGTACAATGTGATATTATGGGTTCAGAATGCATCCCCAACATACCCACATGGAGGAATGTCTTTCTGGTGAGAACAATATTACAGAAGCAATGTAAACATTGGGCAGAGAAGTCTGTTCCAGAGAAGACAGGGGACCAGAATATGACTGGAGCTTGAAGAGGGAAATTTTTGCCCAAAAATATGAGGATGCAGTGAGAGTGCAAGTAAATGCATAAATTTATGTGAGTAGCTCAAAGAGGATATTGTGATGACTAAAAATTGGAATCAGAAATAGCTCAACAGGCAAGGATATCATGGACACAAACCTCTCAAAGCTCGTGCTTGTGCTAGATCGCAATACCAAGGCCACATTTGTGTACATCCACTGAGATAGAGGTAACTCCTGAGACCTGGAAATCAAATGGCAGTACAGGATACCATTGTTACACATTTGCAGAATAAATACATTCGTGAAGTTTTGTTACACAACCAACTGTGCAAACAGAGACATATACAACAGTACAAGTTCAAGACTAAACAAACTGTTCCAGAATATGCCAATTTGAGCATTCTAATTCAAAGAATTCTTATCTGATGGGGAAATTCACATGAATATATGTGTACCAGATTTGCACACACTAGAAATTTAATACAAGAAGGATGAAATCAACACTGGAAGTGCTGCATATAATCATACTCAGAGGAAGAAATAGGTTAAGTGATGCTTACCCAAGTTTCTGAGTGAAGGGATGGAAAAATCCTCCTAGAGGAAGGTCAACAGACACACAGATTTCAAATTGGAAACCCAACACAGATATTTCCTTCACATTCCATTCACCCCGAGTCATTTCTTCCAGTGAACACTTTCTGCACTGAACTATCTACATTCGTCAAGTAACTGTTCTTCACTCCCATTGAATTAGAATGTGACCACATTTCATGGCAACTTAGTGATGACGATCAATGGTCTCTTGCTTCTAGTGATGACATGTCAGTTTCAGTCAACCCACTGAAAGCTAAAGAAAAGACAGCTCCAAACAGAGACCCAATCATGAGTCATACCCAAACCAAACATGGGCACAAGCTGACAGGTATCACTTACACTCATAAACAGGTGCACAAGTTCCCCTTCTGCAACTGTAAAGCAACAGAGATTCAAATGCTATGGTCTCAATCAGAGCAATAATACCATGTGCAAAGCCTGATGTGACCTGGTGAGAGACCACAATCTGCAGGCAATGAACAAACACCCATCAATGTCTTAACTTCTGAGGCTAACTTTCATGATAATGGTTAACCCAGTACACAACCAGGAATGTCTTGCTCTTTGCTCTCGTCATTCCCAACATCAGCACAAACATATGAGGCCCTACAGTTCTTTCAAACTGTCCTTTCACCTCTATCATAAGAGTCCTTGCTTCTGACAGCAGATTCTCTCAGGATTTGAAGTTCTTGTCATCATCTGTTACTGCCATTTAGCTCATTTCAACTACACATTTAAGGAACAACCCAAAAGGACAAGGAATCCTCTCACATCTGAGGGGCAAAAGTGCCAGAAAACAGAAGTAACCTGGACACCTACTCAACCAGAATCACTAGGTGAACTCGTCATAATGTGTGGGATTAACCATCCAAATGAATATTTTGCAATGGAATATTAAGGATATCAGCAGAGATTTGTTGGAGAAATGCCTACACTCCTCCAGAGCAGCAGCTTTACCAATGCTTCTCTCTTGATTTAGTCTCCTTCACCTGCTCAAGGAGTTTGAAGTGTTAGTAGCTCACTGAGCAGCTCTGACACTCAGCAAAGCTTTTCAGCTTTCACACTAGATTGCAGTTTGTTTATCACCTGTTCATCTGCAAAGGCAAATGCAGTAACCATCCCAAGTGCAGGGTTCAAAGAGAATCATCATTCACATGACCCAGAGTCAAATAATCTCAAGCATTCACTTGACACATTTAGCTACTATTAAGGAAAGGAAAATGGCATCATGCCTGATGAATTCTGCAACTGAAATGTGGGGGCTACTTTCCACTTTGCCAGAAAGGTTGGCAATTTCAACACCTTGGACAACTTATTGAGCTCGGATCTAAACATTGCATAGAAATTCAACTTTCTGCAGAGATCTATCATAACCAGCCAGAAATACAAAGCCAAGAAATGGTCTCCTGGAGACACAGATCATGCAAAATGCAGGCCTCCATTGAGCTTCTTCAGATGTCACTTCAGACAGCTGAAGCCTATTCTACACATCTCTGAATTTCTAGTATAGTACCCTGAAGCATAGTATCATCACAAATATATTTGGTGAGAAGAAGATGCGGGTTTCTGACAAATCTAGAGAGCAAGAGAGAAAGAGAAGTGCCAGTATCACTCCACTTGAGAACTAAAACTGACAGCCATGTTTGCAATAGACAACAGGACACAAATAGCCATAGCTGCTGTACACTGTACTCCTGCATCCCTAACACCAATTTCAAGCACAAGATGATCTTCTAAGACTTCCTCCAATTCCTATCACTTCAATTGTTGGTTGGTAATGCGAAATCAATGGTGGAGTCATGGCTATGACTAATTGAGATCATCATCACAGGATGGTTCAGGGCAAATGCCACAACTGCTGCCATCAGAATCTTCATCAAGGTACATAGAATCAGAGAGCCATCTGCTTAGATGCTTACTTATGATAATCCAGGAAGGAAAAAACTGGACAACAACTGAAAAATTCTACCTCATTTGTTTGAAGAATTGCAATGCATTTGAGACACATGCTAGGAGCAAAAGAAGAATGTGACCCACTGAGTAGATGAACTGCTGTTGTGCGACTCACAATCTCTACAAGAACAAACAATCCTCAAAAGTGATGATGCTGATTGACATCCCTTACTACTTGCTCTCTCTTGAATACCTTTGTTATGAAGTTAGTGGAAGCATGGCAATTGCCACATGGGTACCTGCATATTCATGAAAGTGGCAGAGTGGTGGAAGCATGCATGCTGATAAGCCCAAATGCAATGGCCTACTTGACATCTTTGTGAGCAAATGTGTGCATAAATGTGCAAGAGCTTCCTTACTGTGCACATGCATCATGGGAACTCCTTGCGGCAGGAAAGTTCAAGACACAAATCGAGTTAGGGGAATCTCATTGAACATTCACCAAGAAATGTCCTGCATACAGTATGACATTGGCTGTTCCCCCACAAAGTCATTTGATCTGCAACCACCTTGAATGATCTGGTACTGTGTGCTTGTTCCCTCCTCAAGTGCCACTACATTCAAAATGCAGTAGTCCATACCCCAACAAAAGTGACAGGGTTTGGCTCTACACCTTGATGATGGAGACTCTAGAGGCATCCTCCATGCTGCATTTTGGCATACATGTCCACCAGGCTACTCCCCACAAACATATCTGATGCAAAACCACAATGAATGATCTTCTCATGATCATGCTTGCCCTCTTGAACTGGGCTCATAAGCTACCGCATGCAATTCATGACCAGAACAAAAGTGAACATGGCATGACTCTTACCTTCTTGTTCCAGTTTTTTGAAATGTTCTATTGTCTTCTCACGTTCCCCAGCGTTGAGATATGGGGAAAGCCTTTTAATCCATGATGAAAATGCTCAATTCTACAAGCCCTGGTGCCATTGCAGCCACCTGAACTTTCTACCCATGGGGTTTCCAAGCCCTGGAGTCAATCCTGTGTCTGGTATGCTTGAAACTGGAAAAAAATTGCATTCACCTACAACCAGTTGATCAGCCATGTTATTCCTGAGAATTCTTGCAGACCATACTATCATCACAACCAACAAAGCTATGGCACTGTCTCAACAAGACAGTTGTGATCAGGGATTCATATTCATTAGCCTTCTTCAACCTGTGATCCACCACAGCAAAGGATCTGAAAGAACCTTTGGCGTAAACTTTTCTCTCCAGCAAGTTTTGCAGATCATACTAGTATCATCACAACCAACAAAGCTATGGCACTGTCAACAAGACAATTGTGACAGGATTCGTATTCATTATCCTTCTTCAACCTGCAATCCCAAGGATCTGAGAAGAACTTTGACATAAGCTTCTCTCCAGCCTCCAGGAACCACATTGTGTTTCAAAAAGCTCCTGCAATTGCAGCAATGGCCTTCTCCCATTTCACACAACAGTACCAGCAATGTTCTCAATTCTCGATCGGGGAAGTATGCACATCCAGAAGTGAAGACAACCCATCATCAGTTTCAATATGTTTCAGCTCAGTGCAAGCTTGAACAGATGAAAGAAACCCATGTCTTCCTACATTGATGAAAAACCCATTCCTTTTGCAAGCCTAGGGATTTCTCTCGCTCTCTCTCTCTCGGATTTCTCTCTGATCTACAGATCTTGAATTGATTCTGAGAGAACGATTGTGAATGACAAGAATATTACCTGCACTTCCCGTGTTGCTAGGGCCGACTTTGCTCACTTTAATCCCTTTTCCTTTTGATGACAGTTTTGCAAGCCACCACGGCCTGTTCTCCTCCTCCGTTTGTCCTTCTCTCCTCTTCCAGCTCTCGCCTTTCCTTTAACCAGTTCCTAAGATCCCTGGACGAGAAGGAGAGAGAAACTGTGGCGGCGGTCTGTTTTGGATCAGGCTGCGCAGTGGTGTACCGTGTGATCACAGATCCGAGTAAGAAGATCAAATGAGACTTCAGAATGATTGCAATCACTCAGTGTTCTCCGTTGCCAAAGACAAATGAGCATTTTATTTTATCGTTAAGACAGTCTTGTACCCGGAGTCGTGGACAAACTGTGATGCGTGCATCGTAGATGGTCAACTGGATTGAGACTTCTCATCAAGAAAGGTGAATCCAGGGTTTCACGACAAGAAGACAGAGGAGAGAACTTGGACAGGCTTGAAGTTCATCAGATTTTCCGATCCGTCTTGTTAGAGTTATGATCACAGATCCTTCTTGCGGATCTTTGCAATCGCACTTTTCTTGATCAGCTGGATTGAGATTTCTCCTCAAGAAAGGTGAATGCAAAATCTCAGGGTTTCTCCCACACGAAGACACACAACGGAGAGAGCACTCTGGCTTGACGATGATCAGATTTTCCGATCCTTCTCCGCAGAGGTATGGTCAAAGATGCGAGTAAGATAAATGACAAGAATGGTTGCAATTGCGCTTTTCTTTCTTCCCAGAGGCAAAAATGAGTACAACCTTCCATGATTGTTGAGATCGCGCATCATTCGCTGTGCACAAACTGTGGTGCATCCATCGCTGATGGGCCATCAGCAGGATTGAGAATTTCCGTTAAAAGGTGAATGCAAAATCTGCAGAATTTCACACATAAGAAGAAGACAAACAGGAAGGAACAGAGCACTCAGAGTTTGACGACCATCAGATTTTCATGATCCCTCGCAGTGTTGTGTGATCACAGCACATATCCGAGTAAGATCATGACAAGAATGATTGCAATCGCAGGTTTTCTTTCTTTCTTTCTTTCTTACCAGAGGGCAAATGAGCATTATAGATAGCTTCCTTGATTGTTTGAAATCTTTGGACTTGCTATTTTTATAATTTGCCCAACAAAAGCTGCGATGCTTGCTTGCATGCGCAGATGTCAGGTGGATTGAGAATGTTCTTCAAAACCTGAATGAAAAATCTGCAGAAGTTTCTGGCATTAGAAGAGAAGGAGATACAAACAAAGGAGGACGAGGACAGACAGCCTCAGAACACACTCTCTCTCGGCTTGGCGATCATCAAATAACCAAAGACAAAAGCAGCTGGCGGCAATGGCGTAGGTACGAAGGAACTCTGCCAAAAAAATACCAACACTTTCGTGGCCAAATGACATTGTTAGAATTGGTGGGATTGAATTGTTTGAGGATAATATCATGGGATCAAAATGAAGAAAAAAAAAGAGGGGAGACATTTCAAAAATGCCTCCTCATTTTTAGAGGAAAGATTATGCTTAGATAAGAGCATCTCCACCAGTGCTCAGTATGTCACTCTGGATAATAAAATTAAATGTCTAAGTATAGCTGTTTTATTTTTGGCAATCCCGCCAATAAAACTGTAACTGTAACTGCATATATGTGGGGACTATTAATAGCAAACCACGTGGACCAATCGTTATGATTGACCAATGAGAAATACTGAGCTGCAATTAGATCCAATTTATTACACTCGTTTTGGAGGTGCACAACTGTGTTACGCCTTTTACCAGCCACCGTAAGCTGCACAAATTTGGTGCACAAAACCAATTTCCTTAGCTAAACCAGCACATTTTGACTTTTTTGCAATATATTTTACTGTCTGGAGCCGCATTTCGAGCACCGTTGGAGATGCTCTAATGTGCCTTACACGGAAACAATTTTTTGGTGTTTTTACAACATTGTAATAGGCTTTCAGAGGCTCGTGAAAGTTCAAATCTAGCACTTGGGATCTCTAAAAAAGAACACTTACATTTTATGAGGAAATGAGATTGTCACTTGAAGTTGTTTTAAGGAGTTGTTGTTGGAAGTGAACTAACATTTAATGCATTAGGAAATAGGCTTTCATAGGTTTGTGAGAATTACAAATTGGCACTTGGCATCTCTTGAAAAAAAAAACCCTTTTTTGGCCAATTGGGATTGTTAGAATTTGTGATTTGAATCGTTTTCAAGAATTGTCTTCATTGAAGTAAAAACTTAATGTTCTAAAAGGTTTTTGTAGGCATGTAAGCCTTCAAAAGGACCTATTAATGGACCATTTAGAATCCATGAATTTTTTTTCATGTTTTTGATAGAGTGTCGTTAGCATTTGCTACCCAATGTTCATTGAAAAACATGGCAAACATGGCAAGCTATATCACATTAGGTTTATGTAAATTGTGGGCTATATATGGTATTTTAGGAGCAAAATTTGTTGGTGACATGGATGTTTCAAGTTTGAAGTTATTGTGTAACTTGAATAAAAACCCCAATTATGATATTGCAACAAATATCAAATTCATGATGGAAATCAATGTGTCATGTCAGTGTACTAGAAGATATGGATAATGTGACTAATGCTAAAGGTTTGAACAAAATTGTGCTACACAATTCAAAGACAAGGAAAAGCCCTATTCAAGTTTTATTCTTTTTTTTTAATTAAAAACTTTTGGAATCTAATTTTGGCCTACATAAAAGCAATTTGACCACTTGTCTTGGTCTCCTATTGCTTTTGCATTTTGCCACATATCCCCTATCACTTTCAATCTGAACACCAAAAAATATACATCCCCTAATGAATGCTTACAATCATCGAAGTTAGAATAGTTTATAAAACACAACAAAAGAAAGAACCTCAACTTGGATTCTCAATAAACAGTCAAGAGAAGAAAAAATGAAAAGGAGTCACGGGATCTTTAAAAGATGAAGTTATTTCAAGAAAACCTACCACATACGCATCTACACAATGGTGACTAATGTTGATATCTATGACAAATATTATTCAATTGACCTAGAATCTCATTTAATAGGGGTTGAACCACAATCTTTTTTAACAATTCTTCCCAATTGGAATGCAACAAAATATGCACAAAGCAAATCTCCTTAAACAACATTCAATATGTTAGTTCTAAATATCTATTGTGATGGGGCAAATTTGTTGCACAATCCTTTTCCTTCTATCCTTAAAACAAAAACCTACAAAAGCCCAACCACTCCACCCAACCCTATTAGAATTATGCAACAAAAAAAAATAGAATGTGATGAATATGTAATAAACTTGTTGGAAAAGAAGCCAACCTTGAATTATTAAATTCCCAAACCCAAACTATGTTGAAACTAAGGCATAAATAAATATTCCAAAATTTGGTCTAAAAAACCATACACCTACACCTACAAATATTTCAACAAAACCAACAACCCCTTAACATATTAGGACGACCATATCTCTACCAGTTTCCATAATGCAATTTCTTTTTCGCCCACTTTCAAATTGCAATATATAGAAGGGGAAAGTTTTGAACTTATAATTTCTTTGGGCATACATTTTAATGCCCAAATCAAAATGGGCTGTCAAATGGTTACAAAGTTTAGATTCCATAAAGTGGAACATGGGAAAGGTCCTCTTGTCCTCCTCACTACCTAGAACCATAACAATGGCCAACTTTCACAAATTTCAAATACTCCAATAACTTCTAATTCACAATGGCATTGGAGGTTAATCATCATCACAATTTTGTTATGTTGTTATAATTAGGTGATGAATGTAAGGCACCATGGGAAAAAAGTTCATGGTTACAAGAACAATAAAAAAAATTATCAAACAATGATAATTCCAACAAACCAACAACCAAAGAACCATTTGTAAATATTGGCTTGAAGTGGTAAATTTTAGCTTTCAAATTTGCCAAATGATTGACCAAGAAATGTCACTTCCACATTAAGTGCCTCCTCGTACTTTTAACCTTCCCTAATCAATCATCATAACTGACACATGTCTAGTACTAGAACATGTATTATGCAACATGAAGAAAAGACCATTGAATTAAAATGTAACATATAATTCACTAGGCTAGGTTTGTGGCTCCAAGTACCACACCATGTGGAAAGCATCATAATTGTTATGCAACAAGTGATTAAACATTTGAAAATAAGGGTGATCATGCCTTGTCTATGGGTCCACATACATTACATGTGTAAGATCAATAGTAGTGACAATGATAGAAGTCACAAAATTGTATTACATATAGTAAAGGAACAATGAAGCCTCCCCTGAAGCCGGACAGACAATGAAGCTCCCCTTGAAGCCGAATGGACAGTCTCCTTTTTTACCTTTCTTATTATAGCCAGACGGACAATCTTATAGTAAAGGAACAATGAAGCTTCCCCTGAAGCCAGATGGATAGTCTCCTTTTTGACCTTTCTTACTATTCTATTCACAAAGAGAACAGACACACATGAAGGCGCGCACGCAAGAGAGCAGATGATCAAGAAAGACGACGAGTGAGACAGTAAGGATGGCAATTCCGACTATTTAGATTCTCAAAAGAAAACAGATAGATGTGCATGCATGCACGCACACACACACACACAAAACACATATTGAAAAGGTCGCGAGAGGTTGTCGTTTGCTGCATCTGTGGCACACGTCTAATAGGGCTAGCAGCAGTGTGTACAAGTGTGGTGGGATGGTGCACTTGATGATGCAACCCTGCACTTACACTTTGTAGAAGCTATATTAAGAGGAACTTGCACATGGCTTTCGCAACTCATTATTTTCCAAGACGATGTGGCTCTGCTTTAGCGGGTACTAGCAAACCTGCCATAGAAGGGGTATGCTTTTTGTTAAATTTCTCAGACTGATATGAGCATTTTGCATTCAATCAGGGCATTACCATACCTTGGATTTGGATTTTAGTTCCCAGTCATTGAAATGGGTCTGGAGTTAACTACAAGATTCACCTTCTAAGGCTCCATATTTAATTTCTATGTTAGCTGGTTGGCAAAAGATCAGGAGCTGTTCAAACTTTTCAAAGGTGACATGAAGTTTTGAGGATGATGGGAAGTGGTGGGGTATCATGCAAGTATGAATGGGGTTTATGGCTTAGCTCTCTGATTACTTGCATCACAACTTTCAAGAGTGAAAAAATGGCAAGATCTCCTAGTCATATTAAGAATTGGCAGCAGGCGTTTTCCATAGATTCCAACAGCAGTTCTATGTGTTTAACAGCAGGCTATTGGTCCCAGCCTTTCCCAGTTGAAAGCAAATGCTTTGCAATCTTAGATGAGGGATCAAGAACATTGGCATGCATCAGGAGCATACTTCATTGGCGTGCATGATGAGAGCCGTGCAGCTATCCTCTGATTCAAATTTTCACACGGAAGGTAGTTATGGAGATTTGAGACTTATGGTTTTTAGGCAACCAATTGGAAGGTGATCCATCCCCTCACGCAGTTGTTTTGCAATTATTTGTTCAACACAACCTTTAATTTTTCCTTATTGCAAAAGGCAACCTTCTTGGTACTGAAAAACTAATCTCTTTTACGTGTGGGTTTTATGTGAATTTGCTTTACTATGAAGCCGACAACATTTTGTGAGTGCACAGTTACAAGCAACCAACCTGTTTAGGTCCTTTTGCATAGAAACTAAATATCCACCGAGCTCACCTACTTCTGGACAATTAGCAATTTGTTAATAGAGTTTGTTTCTATTCAACCCTACACTTACATTTTGTAAAAGCTATATTAGGAGGAACTTGCACATGGTTTTCGCAACTCATTATTTTCCAAGACAATGCGGCTCTACTTCAGCGGGTACTAGGTGCCTGTTCTAGTGGTCAAGTACTTCACCTTCAGCTTGCTACATCCGTCCCACATGATTTCTACTAGAACACCAACTGGGAGGGAAAACCCTACTAAGCTGATGTTTGTAAACTTCAAGATTGACTTATGCTGATGCAAGTTTCTGTGGCAGGTGGAGTGGCCCGAGTATCTTTATGAAAACTTGTCAAAGGTTTCCATTAGGCTGTTGTGATCAAAACCCACCGTGTGTATGTGTATCTTTCCTTGTAGAAGTTGCTGTGATCACAACACAGTGTGTCGTGTGTATCTTTCCATGAGGCTGCTGTGATTAGAGGTACACACATCACTGCATGCTATGTGTAAACTTCAAGATTGACTTATTGTGATCAGAGGTACACACATCACTGCACGCTATGTGTAACTCCGATCACAGCAGCGTCATGGAAAGAGACCCTTATTAGTACTCCTTATAAGAAGAAGAAGAAGTTAAGCTTAGAATCGTCCTCATAAATACGTAGACCTTTAGAATGGGTTGTTATCAATATGGACTCAACGATATTCTTAAGTAAT
>Ga0116228_10001307_pt1 | contig 20637 bp, 17 predicted proteins | sample S1TSphfallax_2_FD_89694 | JGI IMG/M metagenome (GOLD analysis project Ga0116228, IMG submission 89694) | Host-associated microbial communities from peat moss isolated from Minnesota, USA - S1T2_Fc - Sphagnum fallax MG | ecosystem: Host-associated > Plants > Peat moss > Unclassified | place...
ATAGCAAGGGCATCGTTCAGGTTTTTGGCACTTGCCGCGCAAGTTTTTGTAGGGTATTTCCTACATCAAGCACCGTCACGCATCCTTCACGCGGTGTGACACGAAACAAACAGGGGCAGCTGAACACCATGAACGTCACCACCACCACGTCGCCATCCCGGCGCCTGGCGTGGGCCGCCGCCGCCATCCTCGCGATCGTCGGCCTCGTTGGCCTGGCGCTTACGCCGAGGGTAGCCGCCGCGATTCCTCGCACGGCGATCCAGATGGTATACGCCTGGTTGTGCGCTTCACTCGTCGGGTCCGCCTATGTCGTGGTCACTCTGGCCAACGACACCGAAGGCGCCCTCGAGGATGGCGACGACCACTGAATCTCAGGGACGAGGTCGTGACAGCAAAGAAAAACCCGCCGATGGCGGGTTTTTCTTTGCCCGGAGATACGCCTTGTTACGGGCGACGCTCCAGTTCCGGATCTTCCTTGGTGCGCGGCATGAGGTCCTGCTTGGACACGCCCAGCCACAGGAGGATCGGGCTGGCGACGAAGATGGACGACAGCGTGCCCACCAGGATGCCGATGAGCATCGTGATGGCGAAGCCGTGAACCACCGGGCCGCCGATGAAGAACAGCGCCGCCATGGTGATGCCGGTGAACAGCGAGGTGATGATGGTTCGCGACAGCGTGCTGTTGATCGAACGGTTCAGCACTTCTTCCGGCGTGGCGTTACGGCTGGACCGGAACAGTTCGCGGACGCGATCGAACACCACCACCTTGTCGTTGATGGAGTAACCGACCACCGCCAGCACCGAGGCCAGCACCGTCAGGTCGAACTCACGCTGGGTCAGGGCGAAGATACCCAGGGTGACCAGGACGTCGTGGATTTCGGTAGCGAGCGCGGCGATGGCGAAACGCTTTTCGAAGCGGATCCACAGGTAACCCATGATGCCGACGATCACGAAGATCACGGCAACGATACCGTCGCTGCGCAGTTCCTCGCCAACCTGCGGGCCGACGAAGGAGTACTTCTTCATGGTCGCGTCGGGACGGGCCAGCTTGATCGCAGCAACGACGTCGGCGGCCACCTTCGAGGCGACTTCGTCACCCTTGTCCGTGGTGCCTGCCTGCTTGCTGTCGTCCTTGGGCTGCAGACGCACCGTGACTTCGCGATTGCCGCCCACGGCCTGCACCAGCGGATTTTCGAGGCCATTCTTTTCGAGGGCCGCGCGAACGTCGTTGGTATCGACCGGATTGTTGAAGGCCACCTCGACGGCGACACCGCCCAGGAAGTCCTGCCCGTAGTTGAAGCCGCGCACGCCGATCAGGGCCAGCGAGGCAACCATCAGCAACACCGCAAGGCCGATGCTGTACTTGCGCAGGCCGAGGAAGTTGAAGTTCGAGTTGTGATTGAAGATTTCCATGGCGTCCCTCCCGTCAGACCGACAGGGTCTTGAGCTTGCGGCCGCCGTGGATCAGCGCCGTGATGGCATGGGTCACCGTCACCGACGTGAACATCGAGGTGAGGATACCGATGAAGAGCGTGACGCCGAAGCCCTTGATCGGGCCCGAGCCCATGGTCATGAGGCCGAGCGCTGCGAGCAGGTGGGTGACGTTGGCATCGAGAATGGTGGCCCATGCCTTGTCGTAACCCGTGCGGATCGCCGCCAGCGGCGACGAGCCGTTACGCAGTTCCTCTCGGATACGTTCGCAGATGAGCACGTTGGCGTCGATCGCCATACCCAGTGTCAGCACGATACCGGCGATGCCCGGCATGGTGAGGGTCACGTGGATCAGCGACATCACGGCCACGAGCAACACGAGGTTGAAGAACAGGGCGATGTCGGCCACCAGGCCGAAGAGCTTGTAGTAGATGGCGGCGGCCACGAGCACGAGGCCCAGGCCGAGCATCACTGCCTTGAAGCCCTTGTCGATGTTGTCGGCGCCCAGGCTGGGGCCGATCACGCTTTCGCCCACGATATCGATGGGCACGGCCAGCGAACCGCCGCGCAGCAGCAAGGCCAGCTCGGAGGCTTCCGAGTCCGACGGCAGGCCGTTGGTCTGGAACTTCTTGCCGAAGGGGCTGCTGATGTTGGCGTAGTTGATGACTTCCTCGGTGATCTTCGGCGTCTTCACTTCCTTGCCGTCGACCATCTTGGTTTCGGTGGTGCGCGTGATGTACAGCACCGCCATCGGCTTGCCGACGTTGTTGTTGGTGAAGTCCTGCATCTTGCGCGCGCCGGCGGCGTTGAGCGTGACGCTCACGTTCGGCGAACCGTTCTGCTGGTCGCGGCCCGAGGTGGCGTCGATCAGCTCGTCGCCGGTGGCGATGATGGACTTGCTGAGCAGGTAGGGGCGCTGGTGATCGCGATCCCAGTAAAGCTTGGCATCGGGCGGGATGTTGCCCGAACGGGCTGCGTCGAGTGCCTGCTGCGGCGTGTAGAGGCCCGCGCGGTACTGCAGCGTGGCCACGGCGCCGATGATCTTCTTGGCTTCGACCGTGTCCTGCACGCCCGCCAGTTCCACCACGATCTGGTTGGCGCCCTGCTGCTGGATCAGCGGCTCGGACACACCCAGCGCATTGACGCGCTGGCGCAGCGTGGTGAGGTTCTGCGTGATCATGGCCTGCGACAGCTCGCGGAGCTTGGCCGGCTTGATCGTGGCGTTGATGGTAAAGCGGTTGCCGCTGGACGGACCGTCGGCCACCTGCAGCTCGGGGTAATCCGTGCCGATCAGCGCGGCAGCCTGCTGGCGGTCGGCATCGGTGCGCAGCACGAGGTTCACGCCCTGGCCGCGCGCATTGCGGTTGACCGAGTCGTAGTTGACCTTCTTCTCGCGCAGCAGGGCGCGGATGTCGTCGGTGTAACGGGTTTCCTGCGCGTCGACCACGGCGTTCGGGTCGACTTCCATCAGGAAGTGCACGCCACCCTGGAGATCGAGACCGAGCGGCATCGAGTTCGCGCTGATGGCCTGCAGCCAGCCCGGCACCGTGGATGCCTGGTTGAGCGCCACCGTATAGTCATCGCCCAGGCCCGTACGCAGCGTCTCGGACGCCTTCGACTGGGCGTCGGCATTACCGAAGCGGGCGAGCAGGCGGCCTGCCTTGTCGTCGACGTCGATCGACGAGGCCGGTACCTTGGCGGTGTCGAGCAGGGTCTGGATCTTGCTCTTGAGGGAGGCGTCGACCGCGGCACCGCGGTTGCCGGAAACCTGCACCGCCGGCTGCGGCGGGAAGACGTTCGGCAATGCGTAAACGATGCCGAACAGCAGCACGATCACGACCAGCGCGTACTTCCAGCGTGGAAAATCACTCATGTATTACGTTCCATGAAGGCGGCCGGGGAAACCGGCCGCGGCTGACGCTCGGGTGAGGACAAAGCCCTCAGGACTTCTTCAGGCTGCCCTTGGGAAGCACCTGGGTGATCGAGCCCTTCTGCACCTGCACGACGGTGCCCGGGGCGATCTCGACACGGACGAAGGATTCGCCAACGTCTTCGATGCGACCGGCCATGCCGCCGCTCATCACCACCTCGTCGCCCTTGGCGAGAGCGGACAGGAGCGCGCGATGCTCTTTCTGCCGCTTCATCTGCGGGCGGATCATCATGAAATAGAAGATGCCGAACAGCACCGCCATCATGATGAGCGGGGAAAGGCCGAGGGCTCCGCCCTGCTGAGCGCCGGCGGTGGCGCCGGCGGCGCCCTGCTGTGCAACGGTGGCAAACGTCGTAAGGCTCATCGGATTTCTCGCAAGTCATGGAACGATCAAGGAAAAGCGACCGTTCACGTAAAAAGATCGTGGATTATGCCACGCGCCCCGGCGGTAATGAACCGCACCCCGTCACGGCTTTTGGGGCGATGCGAGCAAGCCGCAAGGCTCTACAGGCCGTCCACCTGCGCCTTTTTGCGGGCCTCGTAGAAGTCGGCCACGAAATCATCCAACGTGCCGGCCTCGATCGCGCCACGCAAACCGGCCATGAGCCGCTGGTAGTGACGCAGGTTGTGCATGGTAGCCAGCTGGCTGCCCAGGATCTCGTTGCAGCGGTCGAGATGGCGCAGATAGGCGCGGGAGAACCCGTTGGCGCAGGCGTAGCAATCGCAACCTTCCTCGATCACGCGCGTATCGGTGGCGAACTTCGCGTTACGTATGCGCAACGTGCCTTCCCGGGTAAACAGGAAGCCGTTGCGGGCGTTGCGGGTGGGCATCACGCAGTCGAACATGTCGATGCCCCGGCGCACGGCCTCGACGATGTCCTCCGGCCGGCCCACGCCCATGAGATAGCGCGGGCGATCCTTCGGCAACATTGGCAGGGTGAAGTCGAGGGTGTGGTTGCGCTCGGCCTCCGGCTCACCCACCGCGAGGCCGCCCACGGCATAGCCGTCGAAGCCGATCTCGATCAGTTTCGAGGCCGAACGGGCACGGAGATTCTCATAGGTGCTGCCCTGGACGATGCCGAACAGGGCGTTCGGGTTGCGCAGGTCGTTGAACGCCTGGCGCGAGCGCTCGGCCCAGCGCAGGCTCAGCTCCATGGAGTCGGAGGCGACCTTCTCCGTAGCCGGATACGGCGTGCATTCGTCGAAGATCATCGCGATGTCGGAATCCAGCACCTTCTGGATGCGCATGGATTCTTCGGGCGACAGGAATACCTTCGAGCCGTCCACCGGCGAGGCGAAGGTGACGCCTTCTTCCGTGATCTTGCGCTTGTGTGCCAGCGAGAACACCTGGAAGCCGCCCGAGTCGGTCAGGATCGGCTTGTCCCAGCCGATGAAGCGATGCAGGCCGCCGAACTCGCCCACGATCTCCAGCCCCGGCCGCAGGAACAGGTGGAAGGTGTTGCCGAGGATGATCTCCGCGCCGGTGTCCAGGACGTCGCGCGGGGTCATGGCCTTCACGGAGCCATAGGTACCCACCGGCATGAAGGCGGGCGTTTCCACGGTGCCGCGGCCGAAACGGAGACGACCGCGCCGGGCCGCGCCGTCGGTGGCGAGGAGTTCGAAGGGGAGATTGGTCATGGGCGCCATTCTAGCGGACTCGGCCCGTGCGGCCGACCCACCTAAAGTTCTTGCCGGGCAGGCCGATCCTTATCCCATAGGAGCGCGCCCATCCGGGGCACGCCCAGGCCCCCGGAGGACCTGCCCTTGATCATCCAGCCGACCAGCCTCGCCGCCCAGTTGTGGGCCGGCGCGGCCGCAGGCACCACGGCCGCCGTCGATGCATGGCGGGTGGGTACGCTGCTGTCGGCACGCATCATGGGCCAGAACGACGTGGGCAAGGTGCTGCTGGATATCGGCGGCATCGCCGTCGAGGCGGATGCCACCGGCACCCAGCTCCCCCAGCAGTTCCAGGTGCGGGTGCTGACCCAGGGTGCGCAGCCCCAGCTCGAAGTGCTGATGGCCAGCCTGGATGAGCGCGTGGCCATGCAGGGCCTGCGCGAGCGGCTTCCCCAGCAGAACGGTTACGCGCCCCTGCTCGGCGTGCTGGCGCAGCTGGCCCGCAGCCCGGTGGCCCGGGCGCTTCCCGCGCCGCTGCGCGCAGCGCTCGCCACGCTGGAAGCCTCGATCAACAAGCCCGCCGACGTGGCCACGCCGCTGGGCATGAAGGAGGCCATCGCCCGCAGCGGCAGCTTCCTGGAAGCCCATCTCGCCCAACCGGACGAATCCACTCCGGCCGCCGATGATTTCAAGGCGGCCCTGCTTGCGCTGCGCCGCGCGCTGGCCGACCTGCCCACGGCGCGCCCCGGACTGGCGGCGCCACGGACCCTGGCCGACACGCCCCCGCCGCTGGCGCAGCGCGCCCTCGTGGCACAGCCGCGCGCCGCCGAACTGGCCATCGTGGACGACGAGGTGGAAACCCTCGTCGCCAACCTGCGCACCGATGTCCGCGCCGCGCTGGCCCGCGTCGAGATCGGGCAGCTGGAATCACAGCCGCAGCATGGGCTGTGGATGGTCGAGATTCCGCTGGCCGGCGTACGTGGGTATGACGTGCTCCAGCTGCGTATCGAGGAAGGCAAGGCCGGCGCGGTCGAAGCCGAGGGCCTGTGGACGATCGGCTTTGCCATCGATCCGCCGACGCTGGGTGCCGTGCAGGGGGAAATCCAGCTTCGCGTACCGCGCGTTTCGGTGCGCCTTTGGGCGCAGCACGAGCAGACGGTGGGCCGCCTGGAAGACAGTTTCCTTTCGCTGCGCCATCTGCTGGAAAAGAGTGGGCTACAGCTCGATCAGTTCTCCTGCACGCACGGCTTGCCTGCTCCGACGAACGCGTACAGCGCCGTCCTGCTCGAAGCACGCGCATGACCCATTCGCTTCCTTCCCCGCGCCGCAGTGTCACGCTGCGACTCGCCTCACCTACCAGCAACGGACAGAACCAGCGGATCGACGCCGACGGGGTGAAGGCGATGCTGGAGCGCGCACAGGCACTGGGACTGGCCCCGCAGCTCGATCCGCAGATGGCGACGCTGCTGGCGGCCGTGAGGTTGCGTGAGGATGTGCCGCCGGAGCTTTATGCGGCGCTGGCAGCCGTAGTGGGAACGTTGCTGGCCGCGGCAGCGGAGTAAGTACGGTCGTTATCGCCTGACCGGTCGCGCGCGAGGCGCGCTCCTACATGGCACTGCTTTGCGCAGGATGGGATGCGTTGCCTTGTAGGAGCGCGCCTTGCGCGCGACCGCAGGTGACGAACCCTAAAAAATCCCCATCCCCTGAATCGAAGCCACCTTCGGCTCGAACCCCGCCAGTTCGGCAAAACGCCTGCCACGCTCGGTGTAATCCTTGAACTGATCGAAACTCGGCGCCCCCGGCGAAAGTACGACGCAGCCGGTGTGACCCAGCACGCGCCGCGATGCCTCCACCGCAGCCGCCAGGTCCGTCACCCGATACACGTTGCGCACACCCGCGTCCTCCAGCGCCGCCGCAATACGCGGCCCGTTGGCCCCTTCGCAGATGATCGCCTCGGGTGAGTGCGTACGCATGGCATCGACAAACGGCGCCCAGTCGAGCCCGCGATCGTGCCCGCCGACGATCAACGCCACGCGCTGCCCAGGCACGCTTTCCAGCGCAGCAAGGCTCGCCAGCGGTGTGGTGCTGATGGAGTCGTTGATCCAGTGCAGGCCATCTCGCTCGCCCAGCGGTTGCAGGCGATGCGGCAGCGGAGCGAAAGTCGACAACGCGGGCACCGCGGCCTTCGCATCGAAGCCCATGAGTTCCAGCGCCGCCAGTGCGGCACAAGCGTTGATGGCATTGTGCAGCCCCGGCGCCGACACCGCCGTGGCCGGCGCGATGCGCTCATCGCCACGCAGGATGAAACCATCGGCGACATGCCAGCCGGCCATGTCGCCAAACGTGTGCAATCCTGGATGCGCACGAGCGCGATCAAGCAGCGCCGGCTGCATCGCATTCACCAGTACATTCTTCGACGCAGCCAGCAGCTTAAGCTTGTCATCGATGTAACGCTCGCGGGATCCATGCCAGTCGAGATGCTCCTCGTACAGGCTGGTGACCACACCCAGGTCCACACCGCTGGCTTCGCTCGTCTGGTAACTCGACAGCTCGATCACCCACAGATCGGCCACGCCGTCATCGAGCTCGAGCATCGGCAGGCCGATATTGCCCGCCAGCGCAGCCCGCACGCCAAGCGACCGCGCCAGATGCGCAATGAGCGCAGAGGTGGTGCTCTTTCCCTTGGTACCGGTCACCGCGATGCTACGCGTATCAGCATGTGATGCGAACCACAGTGCCGTGCCCGAGGTAAAACGTGTGCCGCGCTCCGTCGCAGCCAGCAGTTCCGGCCGATAGGCGGAAATACCGGGCGACTTGATCACGATATCGAACGACGCCAGCGCATCGGCGTCCGGCGCGACGGCGTGCACCGCCACGGAAGGAAAATCCTTCCGTGCGATATCGGCCTCCTCGGCGGAGCCATACAGATCGACCGCCTGCCCCGGCAGGTGCCGCGCCAGCGCATTCAGCGCAGCGCGACCCTCGCGGCCGAACCCCCAGACGGCAACGCGTCGACCGTCGAGCTCAGCCCAGTGCATCCAGCGCTCCGCGCAGGCGTTCCGGCACCAGATGCGATGCGCCTGGCTTCAACCATGCGTCGATATCCAGTTCGTCCTTGTCCAGTTGCGGAAGGACCTCGCGACGGAAGCGCGAGACGAGGGCGTCTTCACGCCACTCCGGCCGCTCGGCCAGCGAGGCCAGCGCAGCGCGCGCTTCCGCGCCCTCGCCCACGCATTCGAACGGCTTGTGATCCTTGTATTCCAGCAGCGCATCGAACGCGCCAGCCAGCGATTCGTCATCGAGCAGGTTACGGCCGAAGATCGATACCAAGCGTGCCTTGGGCATGAACGGCGCCAGCGCCAGGAACACGAAATGGCACTTCGGACACTGCCCGCACCAGCGATCCGCCGGCTTGGGGCCCAGGATCCTGAAATTGCGATTGCAGCTGGAGAACACACCGAAGTATTCACCACCCAGGCGCGCGAACGCACTGGTGACCGCCAACTCCGACCACGGCCGCAACAACGAGCAGTAGTCGAGATCGGACGCGACATGCGAATGCAGGTAATCGTGGAAGGTCTTCTCGAAACCGAAGCCCTTGCTCCACTGGTGGTTCACTTCCTGGCCGTCGTATTCCAGCGTGGCCACGGAGGCAGAACGCTCGTTGGCAAACACGATGGAATCGTAGCCATACAGGATCGCGGCCAGCGTAAGAATCGCGGAGTTGATCGCGGTCACCGGAATGTGGCCGTTCCACGCGCCGAGCTGGTTCAGCTCGAACAACCCTGGCGCGAGTTCACGCGAGATATTGAGCGTGGACAGGCCGGTGCGGGCAGCACATTCGGCAATGAGCGGCGAATTGCCGACCCATACCGCCGTGGCCTCGGCACCGATGGATTTCACCGCCTCGACGGCCACCACCGAATCCTTGCCGCCACCGATGGGCAGCAGCGAGCGATGCGGCAGGCCGACGGCCGGCGCGGTACCACCGCCCTTGCCCTCGAAGGGAAAACGGATGCGACCACGCAGGTCGAGCCGGTTGCGATAGGCGAACTCGGCCAGGCCATGCAAGTACAGCGCGTCGGCAAGCGACGCGCTGTACTCGTCGAGGGGCTCGCCCTCGACGACGATCGTTTCCGGAATGCCCGCCTTGTAGTAGCTGACACCGGCGACGACGTGGAGCAGGCGCAGGGCCGCCGCGAAAGCAGCCTCGCGTCCGGCCGGCACCTGAGGCGCGCCGGGGAAGGTCACGCGTTCGACGAGTTCGGGACCCTCGTCGAACGCATACGCCAGTTCGGCCACGCCATCGGTGAAGGCATGGCGGACAAAGCGGAAGCGCTGGCTTCCGCGTGGATCGGTGAACCGGGTTGTCACGGGAGGATCACCTCGTCGGCCTCGTCACGCAGGTTGTATCGCGACGCCATCGCCGCACCGTAGGCACCAGCCTGGGCGATGAGGATGACATCGTCCTCGCGCGATTCGGGCAGGCGCCGGTCGGAGCCGAGGATATCCCCGGACTCGCAGATCGGGCCGACCACCTGGTACATCGTGGTGGCGGGTTCGCCGAAACGCGTGAGGTTGGCAATTTCGTGCCAGGCATCGTAAAGCGCTGGGCGGATCAGGCTGTTCATGCCCGTATCGAGGCCCAGGTAACGCACGTTCGCGCCCTTCTCCTTGTCCTGGGTGACCTTCGCCAGCAGCACGCCAGCATCGGCCACGAGGAAGCGCCCGGGTTCCATCCACAATTGGAACTGCGGATACGCCTGGCGCACGGAGGTGATGACGCGATCGAGCGCGGCCATGTCCAGCGGCGCCTCGCCCGGATGCGACGGCACCCCGAGACCACCACCGATGTTCAGCACCGAGATGGTGCCGATGCGTTCGGCCAGCGCCGCAAGCTGCGAATAGACCTCGCCCCAGTGACCGGCATCGAGGATGCCCGAGCCCAGGTGCGCATGCAGGCCGATCACCCGTGCACCGGCCGCATCGGCCAGGCGCAGGAAGCGGTCTACATGTTCGATGGGCACGCCGAACTTGCTGCCCGTGCCGCCGGTTTTCACCTTGTCGTGGTGACCGAGGCCACGGCCCAGGTCCACGCGCAGCACGATGTCGCGACCGGCGAACATCTCGCCCCAGTGCTCCACCGGATGCAGCGCATCGATGGTGATGGTGGCGCGGGTTGCCAGTGCGGCGGCGAAGTCGCGACGCGAGGCGAAGTTGGGGGTGAACAGCAACGGCGCGCTTTCGGGCACCACGGCCGATACCGCCGCCAGCTCCCCCGGCGACACGCATTCGAAGGCAAAACCCTCTTCCGCAAGAGCGCGCAGGATGGCCGGATGCGTGTTGGCCTTGACCGCGTAATGCACGCGATCCACGGCGTTCAGCGCCTTCAGCCGGCGTGCCTGCGCACGCACGGTGGGCAGGTGGTAGACGTAGCGCGGGGTGCGTTCGCCAGCCAGTTCGAGCAGGCGCGGACGCTCGACCTGCCACCATGCGGCCGCCGGCAGCACCGGTTCACCGGTGCCATACAGCGACTGCCAGCTGGGACCGAAGACCACGCTGTCGTCGGTACGCAGCGCGCCGGCACCGATCAGCAGCTCGTGCAGGCGCGGCAGCATGTTGTCCACCACGTCCTCGTCTACCACGAAGGTGAGGTTGAGGTTGTTGGACGACTGCGAGATGAGATGCACGCGCAGCTGGCCGAATTCCGCCAGCACGCCCGACAGCTTGTGCAGCATCGAGCGCATGCCGCGACCCACGAGGGTGATGGCCGCGCACGGAGCGATGACCTTCACCCGGCAGACGCGGGCGAGATCGGCCGCCAGCGCTGCGATGGCGTCGGAATCGAGCAGGTTCTCGGTGGGATCGAGCGACACGGTGACGTTGGTTTCCGCCGAGCCGATGAGGTCGACCGACAGGCCGTGGCGCTTGAAGGCATCGAACACGTCGGCAAGGAAGCCGACCTGCTGCCACATGCCCACGGATTCCATGGAGATCAACGTGATGCCCTTGCGGGCACTGATCGCCTTGACGCTGGGCGCATGCTCGCGCACCTCGGGACCGATGACCGTGCCTTCCAGTTCCGGACGATTCGTATCCTTTACCAGCAGAGGCACGCGCGGCTCGCGCAACGGCGACAGGCAGCGCGGATGCAGCACCTTGGCCCCGGTGGAGGCGATTTCCTGGGCCTCTTCGTAATCGAGGCGCTGGAGCAGACGCGCACTGGCCACCTGGCGCGGGTTGGCGCTGAACATGCCGGCCACGTCGGTCCAGATCTCCACACGCGCCGCCGCAAGCAGCGCACCGAAGTACGCCGCCGAGGTATCCGAGCCACCGCGCCCCAGGAGCACCGTGCGACCGTCGTCATCCCGGGCAATGAAGCCCTGGGTGATGAAAACCTCGCCCCGCTCCGCCAGCATCGCCGACAGCGCGGCGTCGTGGTGGGGCTCGACCATGGCCGAGAGCAGTCGCGTGCGCTCGTTCTGGTTGGGCAGGGCCACGGCGTGCAGGCACTCGCGGGCGTCCAGCCAGGTGGTGGGCAGACCGTTGGCACTGAGGAAGGCCGCACCCAGGGCGCTGGACATCAGCTCGCCATGCGCCTGCACGGCAGCCTGCCAGGCCAGCTCACCCAGCAAGGTCGCGCCGGTGTCGGCGAGTCCGGCCAGGTCCGCGAGGCGGGCACCCAGGGTCTCCGGCATCGCCAGGGACATCTCGGCGAGCAGGGCATGGTGGCGATCGGCCAGTGCGGAGGCCGCATCCGAGCGACGTTTGGGTTCGGAGTGAGTGCAAAGCTGTTTCAGCCCGTCGGTAATGCCGGACAGGGCGGATACCACGATCAGCACGCGGGCGCCTTCGGCGCGGCGGCTGGCGGCCAGCTCGAGGATATTGCGCCAGCGTGCGGCGGTGGCCACGGAGGTGCCGCCGAACTTCATGACGATCCAGGGCGCGTTGACTGGCAACGGCGCGTTTGCGTTCTCGCTCACGGGACTCTTCGGTTGGTGGGGAAAGCGGGTGCCGGGTTACCCGGCAAATCCACCGAAGTGTTGCGCTGCAACGGGAAAAAGGCAAACCGCCACCCATGTAGGAGCGCGCCAGCAGGGGTAGCGCTGACATTTCCTTGCGTAAGGTGGGGGCGCGCGCCATCCTGCACGGCCATCATCACCACACCGCGACGCCCATCATGGAAAACCCCGGCTACGCCCGCCGCCTCACCCTCATGGACGCCGCACTGATCGTCGTCGGCGGCATCATCGGCGGGGGGATCTTCCTCAATCCGGGCATCGCCGCGCAGCGCACCGACTCGGGGCTGATCCTGCTGGGCCTGTGGGTGGCCGGCGGCCTGCTCACCCTGGTGGGCTGCCTCTGCTACGCCGAGCTGGGCGCGCGCCGGCCCGAAGCAGGCGGCAGCTACGTCTACCTGCGCGAGGCATTTGGCCGTCTGGCCGGCTTTCTGTTCGGCTGGACGATGCTGCTGGTGATCTACAGCGGCAGTGCCGCCGCCGTGGCGACCATCTTCGGCAGCTATGCCACCTCCGTGTTCGGGCTGTCGCCCACCCTGGTGAAGCCGCTGGCGGCCGGTGCCCTGGTCTTCGTGACCGGCATCAACCTGTTCGGCATCCGCCTGGGCGCGCAGATACAGAACGTGTTCGCGATCCTGAAGCTAACGGCCATTGCCGTGCTGGTGGTCACGGGGCTTGCGTTCGCCGGTGCCGGCACCACGCAGGCTCTCGCTGCCAGCGCCTCGCCGCCCTCGGGCAACCTCGCCGGCGCCCTGCTGCCGGTGCTGTTCGCTTTCTCCGGCTTCGCTTACCTGAACAACCTCGCCGGCGAAGTGCGCGAGCCGCAGAAGACCCTGCCGCGCGCCCTGGTGCTTGGCATGCTGGTGGTGATCACGGCCTATGTGCTCACCAACTACGCCTACCTCGCCGTGCTGGGTCACGACGGCCTCGCCGCCAGCCAGGCGCCGGCTGCCGATGTCATGAGCCGCGTATTCGGCGCCTCGGGCGCGAAGATCATCGCCATTGGCATTGCCATTTCCACGCTTGGATTCTGCAACATCACCCTCGTCGCCGGTGCGCGCGTATTGCAGGTGATGGGCGAGGACGGCCTGTTCTTCTCCATGGTGTCGCGCCTGCACCCGCGCCACCGCACGCCGAACATCGCCCTGATGATGCTCTCCGGCTGGGCGATCTTCCTGGTGCTGGTAGCCAATTACGGCCAGCTGCTCGACTTCGCTACCTTCGGCGACTGGGCTGCCTACGCCGTCACCATCGCCACCCTGTTCTGGTACCGCCGTCGCGTGAACGAGCGCCCTGCCTTCGTCACCCCGGCATACCCTCTGCTGCCCCTGCTGTTCCTGGTCACGGTGATCGCCGTGGTCACGGCGTATGCGTGGTCCAAACCGCTCAGCGCCGGCGTCGTCTGCCTGGTGGTGCTTGCCGGATTGCCCGTGTACGCCGTGTGGCGTCGGCTGTTCAGCCAAGTGGCTCGCTGAACAGCTGAACGGATGCCACAATGCGTCCGTTCAGCTGAGGAAAGCAGATGGCACAGCAAGGCCCGACGTCTCCCGTACCCGTCCCCAACGCCCATGACGCCAGTCAACCGGCGCCCAAGCCCGTACGCGAAGGCATCGATCTGATCGTCAACGACAAGCGCTACCGCCACACCGGCGACAAGGCCATGCCGCTGCTGTGGTACCTGCGCGACGTGCTGCGCCTGACCGGCGCCAAGTACGGGTGCGAGCAGGGCGACTGTGGCTTCTGCACGGTCATCGTCGACGGCAAGGCCGTGGCGTCGTGCCAGACCAGGATGGAAAAGATGACCGGCAAGCGGGTCACTACCGTCGAGGGACTGGCCGGCAAGGACGGCAAGCTGCATCCCGTGCAGCAGGCCTGGATCGACGAGGACGCCATCATGTGCGGCTTCTGCCAGCCGGGCCAGATCATGGCTGCGGTCGACCTGCTCTCCCGGCAGAAGAATCCTTCCGACGCCGATATCGACAAGATCGGCAACCTCTGCCGCTGCGGCAGCTATGGCCGTATCCGCAAGGCGATCAAGCGCGCCGCCGACACCATAAAGGACGGCAAGGCATGAGCGGTGAGATCCGTCTTTCCCGCCGCCGCTTCCTGAAGTACGCCGCCGGTGCCGCTGGCGCCCTGGTGATCGGCATCGGCTCCGTCGAGGCCGCCGAGCGCCCGGTGCCCCTGGCCCTGCTGGGCGACAGCTGGTCTCAGGTGGGCCCGTACCTGCGCGTGGCCGCCGATGGCCGTGTGTTCATCGGCGTACGCGACCCCGATAACGGCGAAGGCACCGCCACCTCCCTGGCCCGCATCATCGCCGAGGAAATGGACGCCGACTGGAGCCGCATCATCGTCGAGCCGCTGGGCCTCGGCGTCAGCGTCGACAACGGCCAGGCGAAATTCACCTACGGCCACCAGCGCAGCGGCGATGCCACCAGCATCCCGGCCGCCTGGGCCGACCTGCGTCAGGCCGGCGCCCTGGCGCGCTGGCTGCTGCTACAGGCCGCCGCTCGCCGTCTCGGCATCCCCGCCGACCAGCTTCGTGGCGAAAACGGCATGGCCGTGGCCGCCGATGGCCGCCGCATCTCCTACGCCGACCTCGCAGCCAGCGCCGCCGATATCGACGCGCCGTCCAGCGCGCCGCCGGTGAAGCAGGCCGACCGCTACCAGTTCATCGGCCAGCCAGCCGGTGACGTCGATGCGCTTGCCGTGGTGACGGGCGCGCTGGCCTATGCCGGCGACGACAACATCGGCGACCCCGTCATCGCCGTGCTGGCGCGCTGCCCTTATCCGGGCGGTTCGCTCGACCAGGCCGACAGGGAAGCCGCCGGGCGCATTCCGGGCGTGCAAGCTGTCATCGACCTGACGCCTGAGCAAGGCCAGCCCGCAGGACTCGCCGCGCAGGCGCCCGCCATCGTGGTGCTCGCCAGCGATACCTGGGCGGCGCTCTCCGGTCGCAACGCGCTCAAGGCCACCTGGAAACCTGGCGCAAACGCCGAGCCATCCACCGGCACGCTCGAACAGCAGGCCCTCGACCTGTTCGGCAACGAACAGGCCACGCCATCGACGGTGCGCAACGACGGCGACGTGCTCGCCGTGCGCAAGAAGGCCGCACGCGCCCTCGAAGCCACCTATTTCCAGCCGTGGGTGGCCCATGCCACCGCGGAAACACCCAACTGCACCGTTCGCCTCGACCCGGACACCAGCATTACCGTCATCGCCGCGACCCAGTCGCCGCGACAGGTGTACTCAGTGGTGCAGCGGATGACCGGCCTGAAGCCGGACCAGATCGATATCCGCGTACCGCGCGGCGGTGGCGGCTTCGGTCGTCGCCTCGAAGCCGACTACGTGGCCGAGGCCGTGGCCATCGCCCTGGCGAAGAAGCCGGACACGATCCGCAATCGCCCGATCAAGGTGCTGTGGACTCGTGACGACGATCTCGGTCACGACTACTACCGCCCCATGGCGGTGCACCGTCTCAATGCCTCGCTCGACCGCAAGAAGAACATCGTCGGCTGGCACCAGCGCATGGCCAGCCCCTCGGCGCTGGTCAACCGCAACGTTCCCGACAATCGTCTCTGGCAGTCCGAGCTGGTAGCCGACGCGCTACCTGCCGGCCTGGTGCCGAACTTCCGCAGCGACTGGTATCCGCTGTCGTCGCAGTTGCAGCGTGGCGAATGGCGCGGCTCACCCCATGTGACGCCCACCTTCGCCAGCGAAAGCTTCATCGACGAACTGGCGCATTCGGTGCAGGCCAATCCACTGGATTTCCGCCTGGCCCTGCTGGGCAGCCCGCGTCAGCTGCCCTACGCCGGACGCGGTGGCCCCATCGATACCGCCCGCATGGCGAACGTGCTGAAGCTCGCCGCCGACAAGCTCGACTGGAGCCGCTGGTTGCGTAGCGAGAACGGCCTGGGCATCGCCTGCGCCTATGTCTTCGGCGCTTACGTGGCCCATGCCGTTGAAGTCGCCCCCACCCAGGACGGTATCGACATCGTGCGTGTCGTGGTGGCGGCCGATGTCGGCCGGGTCATCAACCCGAAGGGCCTGGAAGCGCAGTTGCAGGGCGCCACCATGGACGCACTGTCCACTGCCCTCAACCTCGCCATCACCATCAAGGATGGCAAGGTGCAGCAGAGCGGCCTGCGCGATTACGCGCTGTCCGCGACGCAGCCGATGCCCAACGAAGTAGAGACCATCATCGTGCCCTCCACCGCCGATCCGGCGGGTGCGAGCGTCGTTGGCGTTCCTTCCGCGGCACCGGCCCTGGCCAATGCCGTCTTCCGTGCCACGGCCGTGCGCGTACGCAGGCTCCCCCTGCTGCGCGAACTGGCGCGGCTGCGGTAATTCCCGACCGGTTCCCGAGGTATCGCATGACATTCTCATCGTTCACCTCGGGGCCATCGGCACCGCGCAGCGACGCCGACCTGGTCGGCACCAATCGCCGTTTCTACGACAGCCTGTGGTCCGAGGCGAAGCTGTTCGCTCCGGAGCGTTTCAACACCTGGCCGCTGGTCAGCGAACTGGTGGCGAAGACCACCCGTCGACTGGAAATCGCCCCGGGCCTGCGCCCTCGCCTGCCCCTGGCAGATACCCAGTTCCTGGACCTCAGCCAGCCCGCGCTCACGCAACTGGCGAAGCACGGCGCCAATGTGGCACACGGCCTCATCGGTGAACTGCCCTTCCAGGACGCCAGCTTCGACTTCGTCTGCGCGCTCGACATCCTCGAACACGTGGTGGACGACGAAGGCGCCGTGGCCGAACTGGCCCGCGTCGCCACGCCAGGAGCTCACCTGTTGCTGTCGGTGCCGCTGGACCCTGCCGCCTGGACCGCCTTCGACGAATTCGTGGGCCACTACCGCCGCTACGAGCCCGACGGCATCCGCGCCCTGCTCGCCCGCCATGGGATCACCATCGAGCGCAGCGCCGTCTATGGCATGCAGCCGAAGTCCTCCCGCCTGCTGGATCTGGGCCAGTGGTTCCTGACCCATCGCCGGGCCCGCGCCATGTGGTGGTACAACAAGGTCTTCATGCCGCTGGGCGTGCGTTTCCAGAAGCCCCTGGCTTTCACGCCGGGCTTCACGCCGGGCGCTGGCGTGGACGAAGTCCTGCTGGTCTGCCGCAAGGCCACCCCTTAAATCGAGTAAAAACAGGGGCTTTACACATGGCGCGCCGCAACTGGTTATGATGCGCCATCTCCCCGCCCCCGGAACCGGCATGCTCTACCTCATGCACGAATGGCAGCGCTCGATGCTCAGCCCGCTTACCTATTGGGCCGAAGCCAGCGCGAAGATGTTCGGCGACGCCGCCAGCCCCTTCGCCCGCATGCCGGGAGCCGACCGCGCCGCCGCGGGCTACGAGCTGATGTTCCGCCTGGGCAAGGCCTACGAGAAACCTGAGTTCGGCATCCACAGCGTGCACGCCCACGGGCATGACGTCGCCATCGTCGAACAGGTAGCCATGGCGAAGCCGTTCTGTACGCTCAAGCGCTTCAAGCGCTTCTCCGACGACCAGGCCACCGTCGACAAGATGAAGCACGATCCGGCGGTGCTCGTGGTGGCGCCGCTCTCGGGCCATCACTCCACCCTGCTGCGCGATACCGTTCGCACCCTGCTGCGCGACCACAAGGTGTACATCACCGACTGGGTCGACGCGCGCATGATCCCGGTGGAAGAAGGCTCGTTCTCGCTGGCCGACTACGTGTCGTACATCGAGGAATTCATCCGCCATGTCGGCGTGCATCGCGCGCATGTCATCTCGGTGTGCCAACCCACCGTGCCGGTGCTCGCCGCTGTCTCGCTGATGGCGGCCCGTGGCGAAGACACGCCTGCCTCGCTCACCCTCATGGGTGGCCCCATCGACACGCGCAAGAGCCCCACCAGCGTCGACAACCTCGCCACCACGCGTCCGCTGTCGTGGTTCAGCGGCCAGCTGATCCACAAGGTGCCTTACCAGTATCCGGGTGCGGGACGCGACGTGTATCCGGGCTTCCTGCAGCATGCCGGATTCATCGCGATGAATCCCAGCCGCCACCTCATGTCGCACTGGGACTTCTACGAAAACCTGCGCAAGGGCGACCTCGACGACGCCGAGGCGCATCGCAAGTTCTACGACGAATACAACGCCGTGCTCGACATGCCGGCCGAGTACTACCTCGACACCATCGAAACCGTGTTCCAGGAACACCGCCTGCCCAAGGGCACGTGGGAAGTGCACGGGGAGCTGGTGCAGCCGGCGAAGATCAAGAACACCGCCCTGCTCACCATCGAAGGCGAGCTGGACGACATCTCCGGGCTGGGCCAGACCGAAGCTGCGCATGGCCTTTGCAAAGGCATCCCGAAGAAACAGAAGAAGCACATCACCATCGAAGGGGCCGGCCATTACGGCATCTTCAGCGGCCGCCGCTGGCGCGAGATCGTCTACCCGGATGTCCGCGACTTCATCAAGAAGTTCGACAAGGGCAACAGCAATACGGGCGCCAAGGGCACACGCCGCGCCTGAGTGTCACCAGGGCACCGTCCGACCGCGATAGTCCAGGTATCGCAGGCCCGGAATGCCCTGCTGCTTCAGCAGCACGTCCACGAGACCGGGAATGCTTTCCTCGATGGTGAGCGGCGCACCCGCACCACCCAGCTCCGTGCGCACCCAGCCCGGCGCCATCAGCACCATCGCCCGTGACGAACCGGCATGACGTGCAGCGAAGCTGCGCATGCACATGTTCAGTGCCGCCTTGCTCGCACGATAGACCTCGCGCTGGCCGCCTTCGTTGTTGCCCACGCTGCCCTGCCCCGATGACATCACGGCAACGATGCCGTCTGCCGGCACGTTGCGATCCAGCGCCTCGACGACGCGCATGGGGCCGAGCGTATTGGTCAGCATGACGTGCATGAAGTCGTCCGTTGCCACCTCGCCGATGGTCTGGCTCGGGTCGCGGTTGGTCGTTCCCGCGTTGACGAAAAGGATGTCGAAGCGTCGCCCTTCCAGGCGGTCGCGCAGCGCGGCGATCTGGGCCTGCTCGCAGACGTCCACCACCTCGATCTCTACGCGACCGGGATGGGCATCGGCCAGCGCGTGCAGCGGCGTATGTCCGCTCCCGCGACGTACCGTGCCGACGACATGCCAGCCCTTATCAAGGCATTCCGCAGCGATCGCATGGCCAAGTCCACGGGAGGCGCCGATGAGGAGGATAGAGGGGGTGTAAACCATGGGAGAGTCCTTCGGAGGTCGTGACCCGACGCATGCTGCGCCCGGGTGGATACATGCGCAAGACGCATAGGAATCAATACATGATTGCATTCAACGCCATATATGGCGGTATCCTCGCGCCATGGACCTCATCGACCTCAACCTGCTCACCGCCCTGGATGTGCTGCTTGCCGAAGGCAGTGTGACCCGCGCCGCACGCCGCCTGGGCCTGAGTGCCTCGGCCATGAGCCGCACGCTCACGCGCCTGCGTTCGGCCACGGGCGATCCCTTGCTCGTGCGCGCCGGTCGCGGCCTGGTACCCACCCCGCACGCCATTGCCCTGCGCGAACGCGTGCCTGCGCTCGCGCGGGACGTACATGCGGTGCTGAGCCCGCCCAGCGACCGCGTGGACATCACCTCGCTGGACCGCCTGTTCACGATCCGCGCGAACGAGGCGTTCATCGCGTTCTTCTCGTTGCCGTTGCTGAAGGCGATCAACGAAGCGGCACCTCTCGTACGCCTTCGTTTCGCGCCGAAGCCGGACAAGGATGCGACGCCGCTGCGCGAGGGGCAGATCGACCTGGACATCGGCGTGGTGGAGTCTCCTGCGCCGGAAATGCAGTCACAGCCTTTGTTTCAGGACCGGCTGGTCGGCGTGGTGCGGGAAGGCCATTCCCTGTTGAAACAGCGACGCATCAGCGCAGAGCAATTCGCGGCCTTTGCTCATGTCGCGGTCTTGCCGAAAGGGAGTGCTCCCCATCCGCTGGACGAGGCGCTCTACGCACGGGACCTGAGGCGCGACGTACGCGTCGAAGTGCCCGGATTCCCCGATGCCTTGCGCATCGCGCAACATGCCGGCCTCGTCGCGACCGTGCCACGCTCCTGCCTGGGCAATGCACTGACCCCCACCGACACGACCACTACGGGGCTGGTGTCATTCGAGCTACCGCTGGAAACGCCGCCTTTCACCATCTGCGCCATCTGGCATCCGCGCATGGATGCAGACCCGGCGCATCGCTGGCTGCGCGATGTCGTCGTGTCACTGTGCCGGCAGGCTTATCCCGATTGACGTGTGCTGCTCATGCATTGACCAGTGAAACGCAAGTCGTTGACTGCCAAAGCGCGATTCGACTTGTCCACACCCTTATGCAGCGCGTATCCACATTCCATGTGGATAACCGGCTTCTGTAGGAGCGCGCCTTGCGCGCGACCGGGGTTGTCGCGGAAACCGGTCGCGCGCAAGGCGCGCTCCTACAGTGGTTACGCTTTAACCATTGCAACGCAACCTGTTGACACGAAAGACCACTCCCGGCTTATCCACATCCTTATGCAAGCCCTGTCCACATCCGCTGTGCATATCGTCGCGCAGGTGGTCACGAAATAAGCAGCACAACGCAAGTCGTTGTCCGTTAAAGCCGGATGCGACTTGTCCACACCCTTATGCAGCGCGTATCC
>Ga0116228_10001308_pt1 | contig 20629 bp, 21 predicted proteins | sample S1TSphfallax_2_FD_89694 | JGI IMG/M metagenome (GOLD analysis project Ga0116228, IMG submission 89694) | Host-associated microbial communities from peat moss isolated from Minnesota, USA - S1T2_Fc - Sphagnum fallax MG | ecosystem: Host-associated > Plants > Peat moss > Unclassified | place...
CATGAAGCAACCATGATCTTGAAATTATAATGAGCTACATAATGATCTAAACTTCTAGACAAATGTAGAGTTTTAAATGAAACATGGTTTGCTTAAGAAATGAAAGGTTTCCAAGATAATTTCTAAAGCTCCAACCATCATTTTTTAATGTTAATTAAAGTAAATCGTGGAATATGGGATGTTCATGTTGAGTTTTGAACCAACCACTCATCAACATAACCAAATTGCTAGCCTATAATTATGTAGCTTGCAACAAAGTTCTTCACATTGAACTATCACCAAATTGGAAAATGACATGCTCAAGAGCAAAAGAAATACATTTATTAAATCATTTCAAGATTCCTATAAAATTACCAATGTATTTACAAATAATTTAAGCATCTCACTGCTTCTACTCCTTAAAACAATGTCTAAAGTCTTTTTAGCCCCAACATGGTCTAAATTACAACCATTCAAGTTTCAAAATGACAACCCAATCTCCATCCAATTGACCCCATTTGCAAAACAAATTTGACATTTTAAATAGTAAAAAAATAAAATAAATCATGGTGGGGTTTGGTGCCTTTCTTTGGATTAAAGGCTTTTTGGAGTTTAAAAAAATCATCCACATGTGAGAAAGTTGTTAGTACTTAAGAAGATCAATGAACCCTAAAAGGCCATAATTTCACATTTCTATACGGTGTTCTCTAATCTATCAATAACTTTAAATAAAAAATTCAAGCTAAAGATAGGTCCAACCTTTAGCATCTTCATGGGCAACTACTTTCCAATTAAAATACTAGTTGTAACAATTGAGGAAAACACAAACATTTGCAAATGTTTCAACTTGAAACTCAAATGGGAATTCAAAACTTCAATTGAAGAAACCTTGGATTATGATATACATATAAAGATCATGATTAGAATTTTTATTAACAAGCAAGTTCAAGAAAACAATTTGAAATCCCTAAACTTAAAAAACAATGAATTGTTGCATTATTTATCCATTCAATCTACTCATACATAAATCAAACAATTAAGAAATGCAAAAGATGGATTACTTTCACAACACCTTCATAAATACTCTTAAGTCAATTCAAGGTGTAAAAATTTGATCAAAATTAAACATTTTTATAAGAAAATATATATGCACCTTCATCTATGTTTTTATAGTTTGAAGATTTAGACAATTTCATTTTGTCCTTTTCTAATTGTTTGTGCATATTGATGTGTTTTCTAAAAGGTAATTCTCAATGTTTCTTAGGTTTTTTTGGCTTGGGAACCCAAGTAAATTTTGTTGCATTTGTTTTTATGGAACCATTATTCACATTTGCAATATCATCCAAGGCAAATGTTAATTGCATTACAACTTTTACAATGAAATCAATAATACATAATAGTCCAAACTATATTTTAAATATAGAGAAAGTCAAACATGTTAATCAAATTGGGTAACAATACAAAAATTAAACAATCCATATGTGAATTGATGATTTTGGGATTTCAAAAAAAGTAGGAAGGGTGGACACTAATATGCTTTTCTTCTTGCCACCTTCAGATTTTATTACATTTGCCTCCATAAAATTATTATCCAAATCTATAATTTAATTATGTAAAAAAAAGGTGTTAATTGCAACTTTGGCTATAATGAAACCAACCTTACACAATACAAAATATATTATAAATGCACAATCACAAAACAAATTAATCAAAATCATCAATGCACTAGTAGAAAAAGCCCATGTTGCAACTTGTTGAAGGCAACTAAAAATGTCATTTGTGACTATTTTGGTCACCAAAATATATCAAAATAATAAAAAACGAAACTTTTAACTACCTTGGATAAATTGCAATATGGGCTTTTCTACTAATGATGTAAAACCAATCAATTTGGTTCACATATAAAACCCAAGTGTTAAAAAATAGTAGGGATGATAGACATTGATTTTTTTCTTGCAATTTGGTTTTGCAACTATAATTGCTTTTCACTTTTGAAAAGAATATCTTTTGGCATTTGACTATATAATAGGTTTATTTTGTGCATCTTTCAAATTGCATATTATAGGTTTTTACTTTTTTTTGGGATACCATTTAGTGATTCCTTTTAATCTAAAACAATTTCCTCATCCTACAAATTCCCTTCAATGTTTTATTCTTTTTGTTTGTCACACTCCCTAAACTTGTTGTAGGTTGAAGCATGGTTGTTCAAAGAGAAAGAAACACCTTGATGAAATGAAAACTTGTGAAAGCAAATGAACAACATATATTAAAATGTCCAACCCTTATGAAAATGGAAATGTCTTACAAAGAGTACATGATTAAGATCAAAAATTATTTAAGTAATCCATATGGTAATTTTATGTTTACATGATCTAATTATGTTTGCACAAACTATTTTTCTTCAATTTAAAAAAAAACCTCGTACATATCAACATCAATGGATGATACAAGTTGGCCAACAAATTTCATATCACATTATAGCTTCAAATGAAATTGTGTTTCATTAACTTGGTGTTACAAAGGTGATTGAGGTGTGATTTCTTTGGCCATGGGATCATCTCCTATGCATGGCAATAACCCCAAAGGATTATGGTTTGTGATTCTAAAACTTTGTCTATTAGTGTTCGGATGTTAGGTCACATTAGTAAAACCCAATTCAATGTGCTTTAAACATGACATTTCACCTATGTTACCAATTGAAATATATATTCAGTGTTGTTGGAAAACACTTCATAACCACTAAAGTACTTAGATCATATACCTATTGCTTACACAAGCAAATAGTGTTGCACTTAATCGAAGGATTCCATTCAAGTTTTAAATAGGAACAATAAATTCAACAAATGACTCAACACTGGTTTTAAAAAGAATAAAAGACACCGATTAAAAAAAACAAGGAAATAAAGAAGTTGATCAAGCATAGCAAGGAATTAAGAATTCTAATCAAGATCAACAAGGAGGTAAGGATTTTTCATAATCAAAAGAGTTCTTATCATAATCAAGGACCCAATTACATTTAATAACAAATATAAGGAATTAAGTTTGATTATAGCCATAATTAAAACCATAAAGCTAATAAAAATTACATGTAATTACATGTTATAATAATTTTAAGTAAAATTTAAAATATTATATGTATAAAATTATAGTTGCCTACTAGTTGTTTAGCCTAGTTGAAAATGATAGTTGTAATAAAGTTGCAAACAAGACTACATTCCATCCATCCTCTAGTACATTTTATCATCCATATATATGTGTGTGTGTTGATGGTGTCACCAAAATAGTTGGACACTAGTCAATGTTTTGATTGTGTGTTAATTAAAGACCTTTAGATGCCAAAAATATTTCGAAAATGGTCCCTTAGTTGAAACATGTTTCACACTATTTACCAACATAATTAAATGTTCAACTTGGAAACATTGTTGATGTTGGGAATATTTGGCAAATGACCACCTAGTTGAAAAATGCTTTCAACTATATATAAATATAATAGATGAGTCGACTTAATTAGTAATTTCCATAATTGTTTTTTTTAATTAAAAAATCCCAATTGAAACATAGTTGCAAATCATGTAGTTGAAATTTGTTGGTTAAAAAGGGGGGTTTTTCTACTAACGTTATTCCATGACCCATATGTAGAATTAGGCTTGCTTTTGTTCATGTGATTTGGAAATCTTTTTGTTTAGTTCTTTTCGTGCTAGTGATACTTAATGGTAGAAATAAATCAAACCAGGTTTACACCTTTTCAAAATTGTGTACTAGGGACAAATATGGTGGTATTGGTTCAAGCACTAACATCCAAAGTTAAACATTCATCAAATACAAGAATTGGATGTTAGGTAAACATAAGGATTGATTGCACAATCTTGCTAAAACTTTTACATCAACTTACAAACCTTGTATAATGAACTAATCACAATGTGAATCACATATGGAACTCGAATGAAATATGTATACAAACAAATAAAAAGTTAGGTGCAAAGGTGTTAGCCAAACAAAGATCACACCAAATATATAACACCATACCCAAATCTGGGGAATGGTTTACCATCAATTATGTTGTTAGTGTAACTGGAAAGTGTTATCAAGGTTTTATATCTTCAAAGGAGAGAAACTACATGATGATTACATATAACTTTACAAACTAGGAACATACAAGGCTACACAAACAAAAACATGGATGACTAATTTCCATTTCAAATAATGGTTATATATTTTTCAAAAGGTTAATACCAAGTGGGGCATAGTTTTCATGTCACTTAAAAAAAAATTCAACAAGCACAAAAATAAGCACATCATCATTTTACTTTCACATACATCCCATGCATTTTACTCTCTAGATGTGAAGACCCATTAAAACAACTTAAAAAAAATAAATTCATGTGTAATAATGAACAAATATAATGAACCAAGTAAATTAAATTTGGTAGGGTGGGTAAACAAAACATCAGACTAAGTTGACCAAATAATTATAACATTAGGTTCAAAATTATAAACATATGGTCATTTAACCTTAAGGCCATGGATGAGAAAACAAGTTATAATAACATATACACTATAATCAATGCCAATAAGGAGGAAGGGGACGAGGAGGTATTAAATGAAAAAAATACCACTTTTTAATGGGAAAAACATTGTACAACAATATAATTGATTGTAATGACAATGCATTTTAATGGTCAAGAATCAAAAGTTGCTAATGTGTCTGAAAATTAGCCTATGGTTTAGGGTTCATCTATAAAATGAATATGCTTAAAGTTTTGACAATTAAAAATAATGCAATCACTATATATCTAACAAACTAGGGCATCAACATAAAAGATCAAGATTTGGAGGTGGAATACAAATCACAAATGATAAATGTTTAACTTAAGCATTGATAAATCAAACAAGAAGTTGTTATCCTTGTCACACCTATTTGTAAAAATGATAATGGAAGGAGTCATTTCACATAACCACGTGCAACTTCAAAGGAATATTTGAACATCATGTGACAAAAGGCAATTGAAAGGGATAAAATATAAACAATTAAGGAAAATAAAAGAGGGAAAGGCAATAAAAACAAATTATTAAAGTTACAAATACACTACTAGCAATTAAAATAGTAGTTCAAAAGGAATTTGAAAAATAATGAACAACATTTTTCTTAAGGTGAACAAGATGAACAACAACCAGTAGGAGGATGAACAACAACTAAGGTAAGGAGAAATAAGAACTAAAAAAAACTAAGAGAAAAACAAGTAGTAACTATGAAGACAAGCAATAAGATAAATAACAATTAATAAGAGGATGAACAACAACTAAGAAAAGACAAACAACTAGAAAAAAATGAACAATTATTGAGAATAAAACAAATAATAGTTAGGAACAACTAAAAAAAAGGATGAGTAGCTCACAAGAAAAGATGACAATGAGGATGAGCAACAACAAATAAGAAAAGATGAAAAAACAAACAACAAATGAGAAGATGCAATGAGAAGGATGAGTAGTAGCTCATATGAAAAGACGATGAAAAGAACGAACAATAACAACTAGGAAGAGATGATGAGAAGGACAAACAATGCAAATGAGAAGAAGTGACAAAGAGAATGAACAATAGTTCATGGGAAGAGGCGACAAAGACGACAATAACAATTTATAGGAAGAGGTGATGAAGAGGACAAGGAAATGTGAATGAGAAATGATAGGGAAAATGAATAATAATTCATGAGAAGAGGCCATGAAAAAAAAAAACAACAATTCATGAAAAATAATAATGAAGATGATGAATAACAATTCATGGGAAAAGGGGATGAAAAGGACAAATAACAATTCATGGGAGAGGAGATGAAGAAGACGAGTAATGTCTCCTTGGAAGATGCGAAAACAAGGATGAGCAAATGAAAATGGGAAGAGATGAGAAGGAATACGAACACCAAATTGAAAAAAAAGGTGATGAATAGGGCAAGCAAATGAAAATGGGAAGAGGTGACAAAGAAAACAAGTAATAGCCCATGGTAAGAGACAATTAAAAAGATGAGTAATAGTTCATGGGAAAAAGTGATGAAGAAAACGAGCAAATGCAAAAAGGAAAAAATATTAAAAAGTTTGAATATCAACAAATGGGAAGAGGAGACTGCATAGCTATTTAGGTAATAAAACAATATGTGGACAAAAAGCAATTGGGAAAATCAAGATGATGAAAAAAACGAACATCAACCAAGAAAAGCAAAGTGAGAAGGATGACAAACAACAACTAGAAGAAGATTTGCTAGAGGAAATGGGCCGTAATATTGAAACATGTTTAGAGTTTAGGTTATGTGGTAATGCCATGTTCAAAATGTTAGGGAATTAGGGTTTTAGGAATAAAAGCTTACCTTATCAGCATCCAATTTTTTGCATTTTTCCAATTTGTAATCTAACCCACTGAAAAGAGGTGAATGCTATCTCAAAACGAGATTGTTGATGTTGGGTTTGAGATAGTTTGTGAATAACATGGATGCGAAACATGTGTCAACATTGGAATATGTGATTACAGGAGTTAGATTGCATGGGTGTGAGAAGTTTGGTGAGCATTGTTTTGAAGCCAATGATCCCCTCTTGCTTTGGAGGCCCATATGTACTGAGTTTGTTAATAAAATCGGGAAATCTAAAGGGTTTTGATAAGCACCCAGAGCAGGTCTACAATCCATCTTGGAACCCCAAAGCCATGCGAACCCAGCCCAGACCACGGCAGTCTTCTGGGTGCTTAAATGTAATGATATTGGCCTGCTTACCCCTAGGTGAGAAAATGGGCAACTTAGCTTCTCCATTCAGAAAACTGTTCATGTTTTGTAGCAAGGCACTGTGCATTAGTCGAATGATTTCTCCTCTACTGCACCTTCTTTCATCAGAGACCTCTCCAACCTTGTTTTGGTCCATGAATTTCTGTAGCATGGTGTAAGCATTCGTGTATGGCCTGTTGAAACATATGAAAATGTTTACCAAAATTTGGCATCTGTTTGAAATTTCGCGTCTGAAAAAGGCGCTGATGCAACTACATGAGGAAACTTCTTTTGAAAAACAGACACAGAAATCCAGCGATTCTGAACCACGTCTATATAGCTACTTAGATTTAGATAGTGTGCCTTGGCGTGTCGTGCATCGCAAGCTTGCCTGCCTGCCTGCCTGCCTGGTGGTGGTGCTTACGTACATCATCTTCATCCCAGGTGCACTTTGCACAACCTTACATTCTCAATCTGGAGGTCTGTTAACCCGGGTCACAATGTTAACCGGCGTTCCCACCCCAACCTCCACACCACCACCACCACCACCACCACCATCATCATGTGGTGATGCATGCTTGGATTGGTGGATGTATGGATGTATGGATGGATACATGGATGGGTGGATCATTATCATCATGAATCAGTGCTTTTTTTTTTCCAATTTTTTTTGTATTCTTATTAACCCAAAAAATTGGGAAAACTTTGTTTCTCTAGTGTAAATTCAATTATATTTGCTATTTCTGGGGGAAATATTTGCTAAATTTTTGATATCGCTAAATTGAAAAAAAAAAACTCCTGGATTCATGATGCTTCTGACCATCATCATCATCATCATCATCATCATCATAATCATCCATCATGTGACGATGGATGGATGGATTGATGCCAATCATGAATCAGTGTTTTCTTTCCAACAAAATTTGTTCTTTTCTCCATAAAAAATTTGGGAATTTTTCGTTTTTCTTGTGTAAATAAGACTAAATATTCTATTTTTTGGGAAAAATTTTCGATATTAAAATTTAAGGGGGGGGAAAAAATCCCTGGTTTGATGATGCCTCTGATTTCACCCATTTTGGTTTTCAACAATTGCAGTAAAGGAAAGTAGGAAGTGTAGGATGGGTGTTGGATGTGGTCATGGATGGATGGACGGATCATCATCATCATCATCATCATCATCATCATCAATCACTGTTTTTTTCCAACAAATATTGTAGTTTTTTCGACCCCAAAAAATTGGGAAAATTTCGCCAAATTTCGATATAACCCAAAAAACAAAAAAACTCGGGTTTCACGATTCTTCTTATTTCATTCATTTCGGTTGTCGACAATCACAGTGAAGGAAAATTAGGAGGCGGAGGAATGGGAGTTGGAGTGTGAAGCTCTTCTTCTTCTTCTTCGGCGCTGGTGGATCATTTGCTCCTCCTCCTCCTCGCCTTCTTGTGGATTCTGAAGACAATACCAAACGCACAGATACAGACAGAAGACACAGAGAGAGAGAGAGAGAGAGAGAGAGAGAGAGAGAGAGACGCACACACGTACACACACGTACGCTGTACATATTGAGAAGGGCGATGGCATCGGCGTTGCGAGTACCTGCGACCACCGTTGCCACAGTAGGCAGGTCCAAAGCTTTGTTGATCGATGTCTGTAGACGAAGTCGGCCTCGTTTGGTGGAGTCATCAATTCGTGCGCGTCGTGCTTCTTCTTCTTCTTGTGGTAATTGGTTGCCGCACAGGTTTTTGGTGGCTTCGCCGCCTCTGGGAGGAAGAAGAAGGTCCACTGCTGCTGCTGCTGCGCAGTGGAGAGGCCTGCGCCGTCCTGCTGGTCTTTCTATGCTGTCGTTGCGTGCTTCTTCTACTGGATGGCTCCTGTTGCCTCCTCCTTCGTACGCGGTTGAGCGCAGAAGTTTCTCCCGTAGCACTAGTACACAGGCTGTCATTGCCGCACCTCCTCCTCCAAAAACCGGTACTCTTTAGTCCATCTTCTGGTGCAAATTGATATAAATTAGAGTAGTTTGTTGTTGTTGTGCTGCTGCTGCAAGTGTGTGCTTCGCTCGTCAAAATTTGAATAGGGAGGAGGTGATGGCGACTGCATCAGAACGGTGGATTAGGTCAAGCTTCTGCTTGTTACCATGCTTTGTTGTTGTGACCACTGCTACTTGGAATCCAGGAGCAAATCCAGAACTCGTGAAGGAACTAGGATTCGAGGTGTTGGAAGAGCGTTTCATCAATGAGTACAAATCCACTGCGACCTTATACAGGCACAAGAAGACTGGTGCCGAGATTATGTCAGTTACCAATGATGATGAGAATAAGGTTTTTGGCATTGTGTTTCGCACTCCACCGTAAGTCTTTTTTTTTTCATACTGAATATCCAGTGCACATCTATTGCTGTGAATAGCATGCACTGCTGTGCCTGATGTTTATGGTTGTTGAAGCAATCTTACGAGTCCTGCTTCCAGAATCCTTCTTCGAGTTTAGGTCAACACTCTGTGGACCTCATTCATCTGGTTACAAGGATTAGAAGATGAAGGAAATTTGGTCCTTGATGTGTCTGGATGCAGTAAGGACTCCACAGGGATACCACATATATTGGAGCACAGTGTGCTGTGTGGCTCACGAAAGTATCCATTGAAGGAACCATTTGTAGAACTGCTTAAGGGAAGCCTCCACACTTTCCTGAATGCCTTCACTTACCCTGATCGCACCTGCTATCCTGTTGCCTCTACAAACCTTAAGGTACCACTTCATCTATGCATAACTTTTTTCTGCTCCATTGGGCCTCACTGGAGAAGCCATATCAGTGTCTTAAGAGTTTCAACTTAGATATTGAGTTTTCTGGCTTGACAGTAGCAGGAACTGGAAACTCAGCTGCCATTATGGTCTGCTTTATTACATTTGTAACAAATTGCTCTTGTGCTCTGTTTCCTGCAAGTCTGACTTGGAGACTTTTTCACAGTACTGACAGAAAGTGGGTCTTTTGGGATGAGCAGGATTTCTACAATCTGGTGGATGTGTATCTAGATGCTGTGTTCCATCCTCGCTGTGTGAATGAGGTGCAAACCTTTCAACAGGAAGGTTGGCACTATGAGTTGAATGATCCATCTGAGGACATTACATATAAGGGTAAGTCTTGCTATGTCCACTATGAATTGTGATATCTGAGGCATACATATTTTCCACTTGTTGTATGGGTTGCAGTTGTGGCCAGGAAATTCATGTCTGTTCCTGTGACATTGGTCTCTGAGCTGAAGTGAAAATTATCTGAAGGGTTGCACTTCTACAAAGTTAAAATTATGCTTTTTCTGTATGTGCTGAGGGGTAATGCTTTTTTGTTTTACGTTGTTAAAGGTGCTTGCGTCAAGTGTCTTATAACATGTATTTGTCTTTTGGTATTACAGGTGTAGTATTTAATGAAATGAAGGGTGTCTACTCACAACCTGACAATGTCTTGGGCCGTGTCTCCCAGCAGGTTTGTAACTAGCTGGCAATGGATTGCTCTCAAGTCTTTATGACCTATCTTACTGCAGTTAGTGGAATATTTACTTCATGATTCATGTTACCCTGTGTCTGTGCCAAAGGCTACTCTCCTGAAATAGGCTCCTGATTTTGTACATGTTAATCAAGCAGTTGGTGAAAAAGATGTGGCATCTAATGAAGTAATTGGGGAAGTGCAGGCTTCATTTCCAGACAATACTTATGGTGTTGACAGTGGGGGTGATCCTACTGTTATTCCAAATCTCACCTTTCAACAATTCCAGGTCTCTTCCTGTTTCTTTGTTTTAGACTGACAATCTTGAAGCTACAACCAAGCATCACTAGGATGCTCAAAACTGTTACACTCTCAATGTTATTGTGAATTTTTTCCCCTGGGCAGACACGCATGGTAAAATTTTCTCCACATGAACAATTGAACTGTTGAGGGTCTAAAAATAAGTCTTACTTTGGGTCCTCAGCTTTTGGTGTGTTTATAACAGGAATTCCATGCCAAATTTTATCACCCAAGCAATGCACGGGTGTGGTTTTATGGTGATGATGATCCAGATGAACGTCTGCATATAATAAGTGGTAAGTCTCTTTGAGGTGTTGCAAGGTTCACAATTGATTTTATCAAAAGCTTTTCTTCTGAGTTGGTTGTCAATGAGCTCTCTGAGCTGGGATTGTGTGACCTTTGTGGATCTATGCTGTTCTGTAAGACAGATTCAATGTCCTTTGTCCTTGCACAACTCTAGAATCTGTGGCTGTGAAGTAAACACATCATCCTCAGAAAATCTCTTGTTTGCTTTCAAATTTTTGATCATATCTTCTGATGTTGTGATTCTGAATGCCTGCAGCATATCTTGCTGAATTTGAGGCCAATGCTGCAGCAAAGGAATCGGAGGTGACAATTCAGAAGTTGTTTTCTGAGCCGAAAAGGGTGGTTGAGAAGTATGCAGTTGGGGATGGAGGGGATTTGAAAAAGAAGCACATGGTTTGCCTCAATTGGGTCTTGTCAGACACACCCCTAGATCCTGAGACTGAACTAGCACTTGGGTTCCTTGATCACCTCATGCTGGGCACCCCAGGTTCACCATTGACAAAAGTTCTGCTGGAAAGTGGACTTGGTGAAGCCATTGTGGGAGGTGGTATTGAGGATGAGCTCCGCCAGCCTCAGTTCAGTATTGGACTGAAAGGTGTGGCAGCAGATGATGTGTCCCGTGTGGAGGATCTGGTGTTTAGTACTTTGAAGCAGCTAATTGAAGATGGCTTCTCTTCTGAAGCAGTAGAGGCTTCCATGAACACAATTGAGTTTTCTTTGCGAGAGAACAACACAGGGTCATTTCCCCGAGGTCTTTCGCTTATGCTGCGCTCTATGGTTAGTGGAGAATCTGAATTTGAAAGGACAAGATGGTGTCTTGAAGTCTTCTTTTCTGAAACAGTTATTTGTTGTGTGCATTTTTTTTCCCCAGGATTAGTGAGTCCACTGAGTAGTGACCACTTCAGTGATTAGCAACAAAAAACATATGAACATTGGATCCTGGTTACAGGCAAAGTGGCTTTATGGTGGTGATCCATTCGAACCTCTTCACTTTGCCAAGCCCTTGGAGCAGTTTAAGCAAAGGCTCTCAGCAGAGGGTGTGAAGGCAGTTTTGTCTCCCCTTATACAGAAGTACATTCTGGACAATCCACATCGTGTGACTATTGAGCTCCAGGTTGGTGCTCTTCCCTTGCTTTAACAATTGAGTATCTTTGACTCGGAGAGCATATGTAAGGGCTTATTTGAGCAACATTGTATTTTGGGTCAATATTCTTGCACAAAGAGAGAAGAAAGATTGATATAGTAGCTGAGTTCCTATACACGAGGGGACTTTGCAGCCTGATTCAGAGAAAGGCAAAGCGGATGAGGCAGAGGAGCAGGATAGGCTTGCAAAAGTGAAGGCCAGCATGACTGCAGCAGATTTAGCTGAGCTGGCACGTGCCACAGAGGAGCTGAGGTTGAAGCAAGAAACTCCAGACCCTCCAGAAGCTCTAAAAGCTGTTCCCAGCCTCTCGTTGTCTGACATCCCCAAAGTGGCTGCTAATATTCCTATTGCCGTATGGTTTCTCTTTTCTCTCTCATTTCATGGGTGAGGTTTAATTTGGAGCTACATGCCTACTGGAGAAGTATGAGAATCAGCAGGTCATTGGACATATTGATGTGTGAGGATCAGAATGTTGAGTTCTTGAGTTTGCGTAATGTCGAGCTGGGCATTAGGGTTTCTGGTCCTAATCAAGGACATTGGTTGGGTGGGCATGCAGGTTGGGGAGTTGAAGGGAACTACAGTGCTTCGGCATGACCTTTTCACAAATGATGTGTTGTATGCTGAGATTGCATTCAACCTCCGCACAGTGAAGGCTGAACTGCTTCCCCTAGTTCCCCTCTTCTGGTAATTGCCTGACAACTTCACAGATATCTATTTAAAGGATTGTAGCTTTATACATGTTCACATCCGGACTCCATGTGTGTTTTTGACATTGAGGGGAATGTGTTAGGCTCCAGAGTGAAACCATTCTTCTGAACACAGAATCATGACTTGTCAATGTAGCCAATCACTTCTGGAGATGGGGACCAAGGACATGGACTTTGTGCAGCTGAGCCAGCTCATTGGTCGTAAGACAGGGGGCATCTCTGTCTACCCATCCACATCACCTCTCAGGGGGAAGGCTGAACCATCCAGTCATATCATAATTAAGGGAAAAGCAATGGCTTCTCAGAGTTCAGATCTCTTTGGGCTGGTGAGTCTTTTTGTCCCCTATAAATCATGTATCAGAATGCAGCTGTGTTGAAATGTTTGTGCATCAACATGATGTTGCATGGTATTCTTGGTCATTGCATATCTTCAGTGCGTCAGTCTGGTCAGGCATTCATTGTAGTTAGGATCGTGTAACCTTTTGATTGTTTTGAATCTTGAAATTTGAGTAAATGTGGTGTGTGCACAGATGCGAACTGTACTGCAGGATGTTCAATTCAATGACCAACAACGCTTTAAGCAATTTGTAGCCCAAAGCAAATCACGTATGGAGGTAAGCAATGTGTTGTGTTTGTGTCATGTATCTTGCCATTACAAGTCTGACACTTTCATAACCATGCACATCTCAGGAAGATATCATAGCAGTTCACCAACCTTCAGTCCCATTGCAAAGTCAAACAAGTATCATCTCATGATACATTCGTTACATTGTAACCAGGCTGGTAATAACCCTGTTGGACAATCAAACAGTTTCACTCTGAGTACTGACCTTTCCTATACCAAATTCAACAGCATCAAATGACTTTGTGGGTAGGACCTTTGAACAAGGTGTGATGTTTCACAAAAGTTGGAAACTGTGACTCTTTTCACTTAGCTGTAGTCCTGCTCAAAAGGGAGCATCAACACAATAGTCCAATGTGGTTGGGACTCATGACCATGTTGGAAGTGCTGTAGGGTTCAATTCACCGCTAGGCCATGCTAGATGTCACTTACAAAGCTTTATTGGGGGTCTCTGGTTAAAATAGTCACAAAAAAAGATATGGGTAACCATGGGGTAAAAGTTGAGGGAAGTGCTGGCAACTGTTTTGCTGTGTTATGGTGGTTAGAAAGTATCCATTCCCTTAAGGCAGCATCATGCTTAGAGGTAAAACTTCACATATGTCTACTTCCACTCAAAGGAGGTATTTGCAAGAATGAGCATTGATGCAAATATATTGGGGTGGGTGCAGAGTCGGATAACTGGAGGTGGGCATGGTGTTGCTGCAGCACGCATGGATGGTATGCTGAATGTGGCTGGGTGGGTTAGTGAGCAGATGGGAGGTCTAAGGTACTTTGTCAATCACATTTTCATCTAGTTTCTTCCAGTCTGTACAGGGTACATGTAAATATTGGTTATTTTGCATCTGACAGGTAGGTAGCTGAATATTTGAGTATAACACAAGCAAAATCAAGCCATTTTCTTTTGCTGAGTCTGTTTCATGTTATTGTCAATTATACTGGTGGTTGCTCTAGAGATGACCAATGGAGGAGTGAAATGTCCTTATCCTCAATGAATTCTATTCTGATTGATCTATGGTATCTTGCAGTTACTTGGAGTACTTGCGCAACTTGGAGAAGACAGTGGATGAGGATTGGCCAACTGTTGCAGAGTCTCTGGAAGCCATTCGGTCTGCTTTGCTTGCAAGGAAGGATGCGATAGTGAATCTGACATCAGATGAACGCACACTGATCCATGCTGAGTCTCATGTGGCAACCTTGCTTGATACATTGCCTGAGCAGAGTCATGGTCTTGCCTCTTGGGATCAGCGCTTACCATTGATAAATGAGGGTCTTGTCATACCTACTCAGGTGGACTCTTTTTGGCCATGTTTGCAAGAAATATAGTACACTTTGGATGTTGAGAATCTCAGATCTATCTTTCATTGTTTGGTTTTGATACTCAGAGGCAGATTGTGCCTTCTTAATTATTGGCATTTTTGTTGGTGACAGGTGAATTACGTTGGCAAGGCAGCCAGTCTGTATGATGCAGGTTATGAGCTGAATGGGAGTGCTTATGTTATCTCCAAATTCATTGGGAACACATGGCTGTGGGATCGCGTTCGTGTCAGTGGCGGTGCTTATGGAGGCTTTTGTGACTTTGACAGCCATTCAGGTTCATCTCATGCTTTGTATATGCTATTTTTCAGGAGTATGAAGTATGTGAAAGTCAAGATGTGAGAAATTACATGGACTTCATCCATCCTTACAGGTGTGCAGTACAAGGATTTGTTTCTTGCTAATTTGTGCACTTGAAATGTGCAGGGGTGTTCTCTTACCTCTCCTACAGAGATCCAAATCTGGTAAAAACTCTAGACAACTATGATGGTACAGTACAGTTCCTGCGGGATCTACAACTGGATGATGATGCACTCACAAAAGCAATCATCGGTACTATTGGTGATGTTGATGCATATCAGTTACCAGATGCAAAGGGTTATACCAGGTGTGTTTTTTCATTCCATGTTATTGATCATATGTAGTTTTACACTGAAAATTTGTTCTCATCCTAGAACTAAACCCAACTTGTACACATAAAATCATACTATGCACGAGATATTATAGTGCTGCTCCTGTTCCTTTTTCTCTTGATGTTTGGTGGCCCATAGTTAAAAGTGAAATTTTTTTGACTCTTGAAAATTGACCATGGATCATCTCCTTATGACAATGGCAAGCATGTCCTGAAGTACTTGTTCTCCTTATATTTGCATATCTCGTGTGTGAGAGAGCATGAAAGGTGATATCGTGGTGTTGATGTTTGAATACAGCATGATGCGGTATATCATGGGTATAACTGATGAGGAGAGGCAACGCAGACGTGATCAAATTCTCTCAACTAGGTTGGATACACTGATTTGTGACTCACCTCAATCTTAGACTAGCAGGCAATGTGATGCTTTCAATCTGGAGGACTACCACCTATGTACAGCAAACTCCTCAATCTTAGACTAACAAGCACTGTGATACTCAGTTTGGAGGACTACCTACCACCTATGCACAGCAACTCAAAGTCTGAAACTTGCAATGTGGGATTGTGGGTGGTGCAGTGTGAAGGATTTTCATGCATTTGCTGATGTTTTGGAGACTGTAAAGGAGAAAGGTGTGATTGTGGCTGTTGCATCAGCTGACGACATTGCTGCAGCTAATGAGGAAAGGCCTGGACTTCTACAAGTCAAGAATGTCCTGTAGAGTATCCCCCTTTACCGCATCTGTTGGCTGCACACCAGAATTGATACCAGTTTGTCTAGTTCTCTGTAGTTTTTGAGAATGTGTCCTAGAGGTGTCCCATTTTACATGCATGACTGAGACTACAAATTGATGGTTACTTGATCAAAGTTGAAATTTTTGATTTGAGTATTCTGTGCATATAGACTTATCTCTGGTGGCATTAAGAATTGCCCCAATTTATTGGTTGGGAAATAGTTCAGTGGAGTGCAAGAAAGTATCCGTTTACAATTTCTCATTACTACCTGTTTGAAATTTTGGTTGACATTTGGTGCACAATCTACGAGTGGATCATTCTCAAATTATTTAGCTTTCAAGCTAATCTGCATATAGGTGTGGCTCATGAATGTTGACTAACCTGATGTTCTCTTTTCTCTCTAGCTTGTTGGATTTGAAAAGGAGATGAATGTCTCATATCACATTCAAACTTCAAACTTCTGAGTCTTCAAACTTCAAGAAAGATGGGGGGAGGACAGGATGAATTATTCAGGGCTCCATGGTGAAACCTGTAAATATACACTGGTTATTATGCTCTCCAACAAGGTGACCAAGCATTATAGCTCTTAAGAATTAATTAATGTGAAATATCAATATTTGTGATATAAAAATTCAAATATTTTGTCAAGAAAGGAGAACAAACAAGTAATACTACTACTTGGAAAGGCTTATCCTTTAAGTTGCTTGACAAGACCCAAAAACCATGATCTTGCAAATTTTGAATATTCACACATTTTATGATCAGTTTTGGTGGAAGAGATTTCAGTTCCGTTGGATCAGAGCACAAATTTGAAGAACAATTTGTTCCAAAAACTTGTAGGCTTGTTGTGATGTTGGGACATCTTCACAGATTTGCCATGGGAATGGTCTGCCATGTAATATGTGGGCCAGGGTTCCATGGCCATTTTACATACTTCAACAAAATACTTTCTAGATAATTTGTTGTGGGAGGAAAAGAGAGAACTAAAATTTAATAATAATAATAATAATAAAATAAATGACTTGCTAACCACACTTTTGGAAGCACCATGGGGGGAAAAAGCTAATTGATGCAGTTCAAAATTAGTTGTAGGACAAAAACAAATCCTCTTAAAGTATATTGGAATAGTGGTGGCTACAGAATAGAGGGAGGGGGTTGTTGGCTGTACCCCATAAGAATATTCTTGTCAGGCATATTATGAAACTCAATAGTGATATTATTGGGGGAGATGGTTAGGGTGTGTGCCACGGTTTTTCCTTTCATTGGCTCAAAGTACCCTAGTTGGCTATATGTGTTGGCACTTGGAGGCAATGTTGGCAACTAGTCTGAACTTTTGCTATGTGCAATTGTCAACTTGCAGCAAATGTAAAAAGGATAATGGCATCCAAGAAAAAATCATGATAACATATAATTGTGGTACAAAAATTTGTGAAGTACAGTAGATTAGTTACATTGGATTTTCACCCATAAAATTTTCAACATTCATGTATGTGTATTGGAGAGCATTTCAACAACAACAACAACAATTTGTAATCAACTTCCTGTGCTCAAAAATTGAAGGCTTGGGGAGGGATTCAACTTTCATCCTCTCGGATCCTGCCCATTGTAGTGGAAGTCAGATCTACACAAGCAACACACATTAAAACCTTCCTTGCACTCTAATGATACTTCAAGAAAACAATCAAGAAATCAATCAATCAACAAGAAATGTGCATATCAAATCAACACAAAGTAGGAAGCGAGTAGACACTTGAAGGAACTTACAAAATTTGCAACAAGTATTTGTATACATCTAGATCACACAAAATGCAATTGAGTAAAAAAGTAGCTACAATACAAAACTCACCTTCATTGCTTGCCTAAATATTTACACACAAGCTACGACTTGCTCAAAACAATGTGCAAAAAACACCTAGTATGCAACTCTAAATTTTCTAGAGTCATCTAAGCATGCACTACATACCTCTATTACCTATCCTACCAATCCTTGATGGCATCTCCAAATGTGAAAGTATCCATGGAATAGTGATGTTAAGCAAAGATCCTAACAACCAAATCAAAATGATTTGTCAACCAATTTTTAAGCTTAGACTTCACAAAAGAGAAGGTTGAGAAGCACCACTTGTCATCCACACTCTCCAATACCATCACTCCAAAAATTTCCACCAACTTGAAATTCTCTAATACTCGTTATTGTAGCACATCACTAGAGGAGAGATTGGAGGTGCCAAAGCCTATTTTTAGTTTGCTTGCATAGTGACCTTAAAAAATGAAGCTCTCATGCCATGGTTATGTACATTTAGTAGAGTAGGTACCTAATCAACAAAGTCCTCAAAACAATCATATACTTTCAACAATGCTAGATAGACAAAGAATATACTTTCTACATCAAAGTTCAACTAGTCATAAGGACATGTAATCCCACTAACATTCATGAGCTTTTGGCTAAGAAATCTCCTAACAAACTCTTCAATGAGATTGTTAGTTGCAACTAAACATCATTCTTTTGCTTTCTTTACAATAATATACCAATCATCATGGTGCACGTAACAAGGACCCTTGTTGAAAGGCATTTACATGGATTTGGTATTGCTAACATTGGAAGTAAAATATTACATATTAAATGTTGATGGTTGCATCAATCCATTAATATGACAACCCATCATTGCTACAATCCACAAGATATATAAAACCCATGAATTGTTCATCATTGTACTTTTTTTTTAGATTACAATAAAGTGTGTACATATTTGCACAACATTTTTTCACTACTCCTGCAAAGTCACACGCAAATGTGTCATGACTTTGAGTAAATTTGATGAATTCATGCACCACCACCAATTTGGGCATGATGCAAGTTGTGAAGCCCATGACAACCTCAATGTTACATAAGAATTCAATAGTGGTTCTTATAGCTTCAATGGCATGGAGATCATCATTCATTTTGATAACCAAATACATGTACTTCATGAGGACCATATTTACAAGAGATAATATAAATATCCACCTAGTCTTTACATTGTGAAGCAATTTGTTTTGTTTTGTCCCCAACAGCTATGTAAGTTTGCATTTTGAAAATGCCTCTTGGGTGAAGAGGAAATATGTGTATGCAGTTTGCAATAGACTTTTAATCTCTTACATCATGGAATGTTTTGAAAGTGTTTGCACAACCAAGTTTGTCTAATGTGCAACACAATGGACAACAAACATGAAAGGATGTATTCTTTTGCATATTTGTGTTGTCACACAACTACTTTAGACACTTGCAAACGAAACAATACCATCAAAACCAAAAAAAAAAAAACTTGTTATTGATCTCCTCCATAATCAAACCCCCATAAATTCTAGTAAGGGATTCAAAATCACATTTGTTAGGGATTAGATGTGCCACCACTAACCAAATGTTCCAAATTCAACAAAATTGGTATGCATTTGAAACCTTTCACAAGGTAGGCATGAATGTTAAACCAAGATCGATTATCAATTGTCATCACCTCATAAAGGTACTTAGTTGTATGAACTGCAACTTTAGTTGTAATGAAGATAATGCAACGTTGAATTATTGCAATTCCCATCGAGGTTGTCACTTGAAGGTTTTTTTCAAGCGTTTTAAACACCTTCAAGAACTGAAATAATGTTTTCATGGCCTCAAAGTCAATGAAATGAAATCCTTCCTTCAAAAGCCAAAAAAATGGAAAAAAATATTAAAAAATTGTTTTCCTCTGTCCAACCACACCCCCCATAACAATCATGTATACAATTACATATTTTTCCTTATTCCAAAATAGTTGTTGATTTTTTTTGTCTGTTTGCTTCAAAGATATGTAGTACTAACCCACATTGTAGTTAGGTCTTGCAACCTTGCATTTTCTCCTCTCGACATGTTTATGGAGGTTTTTGAATTTGGGAACCAAGATCTTTCTCCCTTTGATCTATGTGCAAACATGATACCTCACCATGTTCACAAGTTCCCAGTAGAACCAACCATAGTTGGCACCCATGGAATTTCTATGGCCCAACCATTTTTAAAAACCCAATTGATTTCTCATTCCCTCACCTTTTTCTTCTTTGCTACTTAGTTAAACTTAGGTGATGAGTCTAGATGCAAAACCTCGGTTGTAGATTTACAAGATTCAAGAGCATCAACCTTTGTAATAATATCAACTTTGACTATATCATAACCAAATGTGTTACAAATAATGGCAATAGCAATTTGACTTGAATAACAACATAACTACACTTTAAAATAATTTAATACACAAAAAATTGTACTTGAAACCACTTGGGAGTTGCAAAGTGTCATGGTGCACTAAATGAAAAAATGCAAAACATTAAACACTAAAGAAAACATATCATATATATTAATTCAATAAGTTTGTTAGTTTGTGACGGGGGTTTTGGGGGGTGGGGGAGGGAGAGGCCGGTGAAGCAGTGGGCGACCGGTGTCAATCTGTGATGGGGGTTGGACCACCACAGTTTCCGCACCGGCCAGGTGTACAAACCAGGACCTGATCTCCACAAAGCATCGCAGTCGTTCGAAGGGAAGGAATGACGGTCAGATCGCATCCCTCTCGCACCGCACCAGAGGCGGATATAAAAATCTTCCCCTCCACCCCACCCCCCCACTACCGAAAGAACCGGCAGTTATATAGAGGAGCGTGTTTTTGGAAATTTCCA